>TARA_R110000787_G_scaffold67341_4_pt1 | contig 40254 bp, 36 predicted proteins | sample TARA_R110000787 | Tara Oceans TARA_R110000787 (sample SAMEA4397920) | marine metagenome | biome: Polar Biome; feature: [DCM] deep chlorophyll maximum layer (ENVO:01000326); material: water (ENVO:00002006), including particulate matter (ENVO:01000060) such as... | depth 35 m | reverse complement strand
AATGGCAGATTTGAGAGCCGCTGACACAGCGTCAAGCTGACTTTTCGTGAGTTTTTTCGCAGAGGTGACCCGCGCCACCACTTCGCCCCGCTCCGCGGCGAGCAACTGGCCATAAGCTGCAATCATGTCGGACAGCGCAAATAGCCGCCGATTTTTGGCAACCGTTCCAATGAACCTCCGAACCAGATCGCTCACACCCAGTTTTTCAAGAACGGCGCCCATCGCCCGGGCTTGATCATCACGGCTGATGACCGGGCTTTTGACCAGACGGGCAAGATCTGCATTCTCATCCATCATCGATTTGATTGTCGCCAGATTGCCAGCGACGTCGTCCAGTTGTTTGGCAGATGCCGCCAAATCAAACAGGGCCGTCGCATAACGACCCGCGATACCGGAAACTGTTATGTTCTCAGCTGACAAGAAACGATCCCCAGGCCTGAAAATAATGACGCGAAACGCGTCAGACTAAAATGAATTCCCCCTCTGCATGGCGACCTTTTCGGGCCCCCATCGTTGAGGCACCGGGTTATTAGCACAGTGAATTCCGGGTGGCAATATGCTGCACGCCAGTTTATTCACCAAATTTCCCTATTTGCGTCTTTCAGACCGCAAAAAAGACATTTCTACATAAAATTATACGGATCGATATCTATCTGCAGCCTGATATTGTTGGGCACCTTGCGTCCCTGCAGCCATTTTCCGATAACAGACTGGATATTGATATCTTTTGTGCATTTCACCAGAAAGCGATACCGATGGCGGCCCCGTATCATGGAAAGCGGCGCCGGTGCCGGGCCCAGGACCGTTATTTTCTCACCCATCGGCGCCCGCCGCGCCAGTTCATTCGCAAAACCGGCCACTGATTCGGCTTGCACGCCTGAGAGAATCAACGCTGCCAGTCTCCCATAGGGAGGCATTCCGGCATTCTCCCGTCCGGCCGCTTCCAATGCGAAAAAATCGGAACTTTTTTGGTGAACAATTGCCTCAATCACCGGATGCTCCGGCAGATAGGATTGCAGCAAGACCCTCCCCAAAAGAGATTCGCGTCCGGCCCGACCGGTCACCTGCGAGAGCAACTGATAGGTCCTTTCCGCGGCCCGAAGGTCCCCACCCGCAAGCCCGAGGTCCGCATCAATTATTCCAACCAGCATAAGATTCGGGAAATGATATCCCTTGGCGACCATCTGGGTGCCGATCAGTATTTCGATTTCTCCCCGCTCCATTGCGCCAACAAACTCTGCCGCCGCGCGCGGACTTGAAACCGTATCGCTCGCCATCATTGCAATCTTGCGGCCCGGGAACAGGATTTCAGCTTCTTCCGATAACCGCTCGACGCCCGGCCCGCAGGCTTTAAAGCTTCCTTCAGCACCGCATTCGCTGCAGCTTGTCGGTAAATTCGTGGTGTAACCGCAATGGTGACATTGCAGGCGGTTCGTAAGCCTGTGTTCTACGAGCCATGCACTACAGTTCGGACATTGCAGCCGGTGACCACAGGTATCGCAAAGGGTTAGGGGAGCATAACCACGTCGATTGAGGAAAAGCATTACCTGCTGCCCCTGAGCAAGTGCCTCTTCCACCGCAAGCCTGAGAGGCTCCGATATCCAGCGTTGCGAGCCGGGGGGGTGTTGTCTCAAATCGACAACCTTCACATCCGGCAAGGCCGCGCCGCCATAGCGTGACGCAAGTTTAATATGCTTGTATTTTCCTATTTGAGCGTTCATCAGGCTTTCCAGCGACGGCGTGGCCGACGCGAGAACAACCGGTAAGCCTCCAATCTTCCCGCGCACGACTGCCATGTCACGGGCGTTATAAGGCACCCCTTCATCCTGCTTAAATGAGGCTTCATGCTCTTCATCGACAACGATCAGTCCGAGATTCTTGAAGGGCAGGAAAAGGGCAGAACGGGCGCCGACGACGATATCCACGCGGCCTTCTATGACAGCGCGCCAGTTTCGGCGACGCTCCGACTGACTAAGGTCCGAATGCCATTCCACTGGCCGGGTGCCAAAACGGTCTTCAAATCGCGTGAGCCATTGTGCCGTCAGGGCGATCTCGGGAAGTAATACAAGCGCCTGTCGACCGGCTTTGAGACTGGCGGCAATTGCCTCGAAATAGACCTCCGTCTTGCCGGAGCCGGTAACGCCATCAAGTAATGACACTGCGAATGCATTTTGCTCTACATCTGATATAAGGATGTTCGCGGCCTCTGCCTGATCCGGAGAGAGCTCAAATACTGCGTGTTGCCAATCTGCCGAAGGAATGGGAGCCTCTGACGGCAGATCAACTGCCTCCAGCACGCCTTTTTCTGCAAGTCCTTTGACAACTGATGTACTAACCCCGGCGATCGCAGCAAAGTCACTCGCGGTCTGCGTTCCACCTTCCATCGCTATATCCAGAACGCGCTTGCGGGCGGCAGTTATTTTGTCCGGCATTTCACCCGTGAACCGATACCCGGTTCGCGGCGCCTTGGGATAAAGGGCTTCCGGGACACTCATTGCCATCCTCAGTATCCGGCCCCTGCGCTGCATAGTATATTGGGCAACCCAGTCAACGAATTCCCGGCTCTCTGCTGGCAGTCTCTCGACTGGCAGAACCGCCTGAATGTCTTTCATTCGATCTTCGGTAAGGACTGAATCTGTCGCCTCTTCCCAGACAACCCCCGTCACTTCCCGATGGCCCAGCGGGACTGTCACAAAGTCCCCTGTTTCAACGTTGAGGGAAGCAGGCGTTCGATAATCATAGACGTCTCCGATTGAGAGAGGGAGAAGAACACGAACACGGCGATGTTTAATTGTACTGCTCATATCTATGCGATAGACTATTCTGACATTTCGAACCAGTCGTTAGCGTTAGGATTTAAAGTTTACTCATGAAATTTTTTGTTGATACAGCGGATACTGAAGAAATCCGCGAGCTTGCCGATACGGGCCTCCTTGACGGCGTGACAACCAATCCGTCACTTGTTGCCAAAACCGGCCGGGACTTCTTCACTGTTATACAGGAGATTTGCAGTCTTATCGATGGCCCGGTCAGCGCCGAAGTTGCAGCAACGGACTTCAAGACCATGCTGGAAGAAGGAAAAAAGCTCGCCGGTCTTGCCGACAATGTGGCCGTGAAGGTTCCGCTCACCATGGCAGGATTGAAAACCTGCGCTGAATTGAGCCGCGCAGGCACTCAGGTAAATGTCACTCTCTGTTTTTCTGCGGCGCAGGCAATCCTTGCCGCCAAGGCCGGGGCGGCATTTGTCTCGCCCTTCGTCGGCCGGCTGGACGATATCGGTCAGACAGGCATGGATTTGATAGGGGATATTGTTCAGATTTATGACAACTACGCAGATTTAAAGACGGAAGTCCTCGTCGCCTCCATCCGCAATCCGACACATATTGTCGAAGCGGCATTGCTGGGCGCGGATGTCTGTACTATTCCACCGCAAGTCCTCAAGCAACTCGTTTCCCATCCTTTAACGGATAAGGGACTTGCTGCATTCCTTGCGGATTGGGAGAAGTCCGGTCAGACCATTCTCGGATAACAGTTAATGTGTGAGTAGATTTCGTGGCAAAAAAATCAGGCAAACCAGTTAAAGAAACTGCAGACAACGCCAACCCTTCCTTGAGTGAGGAGGAGGTCAGGAACTGGCTGATCAAGAACCCTGATTTCCTGAACAACAATGCAGACCTGCTGACGATGGTCCTGCCGCCTGAACGGATATCAGGGGATGGCGTCGTCGATATGCAGTCCTTTCTCGTCAGCCGTCTGCAAAAAGAAGTGACTCATCTGACAGTACTGCAGGATGACTTTGTTGAGGCTGCCCGAAACAACATACATACCCAGGATATGGTTCATGCCTCTATCCAGGCGATTCTGCATGCGACAAGCCTTGCCCATTTCGTCCATATCATGACCCAGGATCTGCCCGAATTGCTGGAAATCGATGTCATAACGCTGTGTATTGAAGATGGGCCCGTCAAACTGCCGGACATAACCGGTCTACAACGCCTGAAATCGGGCAGTATCAATCGCGCGCCCTGGCATGGCCGGAATATAATACTGCGGCCACAGGCCCCCAAATCAAAGGCCGTTTTTGGCCCCGCGAAAGATCTCGTCCATTCAGATGCACTGATCAGGCTCGACGTTCCGTCGCTCCACACGCAGGCGATGGTCGCCTTTGGCAGTCGGCAGGAAGGGCATTTTCATGAAGAGCAGGCAACAGATCTGCTCCGGTTTCTTGCCAATTGCATGCAGGCATGCCTGCAAATGTGGCTGGAGCAGAAGCCGGCCTAATTATGGTTAGCCAACCGCCACTTGCCCGCATTCTTGACGACTGGATCGATTGGCTTGTTCATGAGAAGAAGGCAAGCCGCCATACTGTCGAAGCATATGAGCGAGACCTTCGGGATTTTCTGGCTTTTTTGGCCGGCCATATCGGCAGCGAACCAGATGTTGATAGCCTCGCTGATTTGCGGACAGCAGATTTCAGAGCCTATCTCGCGCATCGACGGCAGGAAGGATTAAGCGCAACGTCGCTCCGCCGGGTGCTATCCTCGATCCGCAGCTTTTTCAAACGTCAGGAACGCAACGACCTTCTGCACAACCCTTATCTTAAAACCCTGCGTACCCCGAAGGCGGGCACACGCCTTCCCCGGCCCCTTCCCGAAGTCGATACACAGAAACTTCTTGAGGATAAAATAAATCCGCAGGAAGCAAACTGGATCAGATATCGTGATCTGGCTGTCCTTACCCTGCTTTATGGCTGCGGCCTTCGGATCGGGGAAGCGCTCTCGCTAAATTTCGGAGACAGACCTGTTTCAGACAGCATGACGCTGATCGGCAAAGGTAACAAGGAGCGTATGGTTCCGGTCCTGCCCGCCGTCCGCGAAGCTATTCACCTCTATATGAAGGAGTGCCCCTTTTCTCTCAGTGATACCGATCCGCTTTTCGTCGGAAAAAGAGGGAAGAGGCTGACGGCTCGCGCCATTCAACTTAAAATGCAAACCCTTCGGCGAAACCTCGGGCTTCCGGAAACGGCTACTCCTCATGCATTGCGGCACAGCTTTGCAAGCCATTTGCTGGCGGGTGGGAGTGACCTCCGCTCCATTCAGGAGCTGCTCGGTCATGCTTCTCTCTCGTCAACACAACGCTACACGGATCTGGATACGGAAAAGCTGCTGGCAATGTATGACCAGACCCACCCCAAAAGTTGAATTCGCCCTATCGGTTTCGCGTCAGGCGCAACGCAAATGGTCCCAACAGGGTGATCGCTCCCATGGATATGAACATCAGGCCCCAGCCTAGAGTAGACCCCGGTCCTCCTGCCTGATCCAGGACAATACCGGCGACAACCGGACCAATCATGCCGCCACCAAAGCCGAGAAAACTATGTACTGCCATCGTCGCCCCGCGAAGATCCGCGGGCGCACTTCCAACAGCACCGGCTGTAATTGATGATGAGTCCGCCGTAATCATCACGCCATACAGCGCCGCCATTGCGACTACGAAAACAAACGGCATATGAGCGGTAAATCCAACCGTAAAGGAAAAGAAAAGGCAAATAATCATGACAAGGGTGATCGATCGTTGCCGACCGATCCTGAGCGATAACTCATTGCCCAGCACGCTGGAGGGCAACCCCAGGAATACGGCCGCGGCAGTAATAGCCGAAACGTCCATCCATGCCGGTGCATCGGTAAGGGCATGGGAATAGGCCAGAAAGGCGAGCATAAAGGACCGCATCGCCACCAGTTCCCAAGTATGGCACACATAGGCTAGGATATAACCCATGCTGAAACGGTTGGTAACCACCGGCGCATAGTTGAATATCTGCGACCATGGCCGCTGTGCCGTCATCTGTCTCGGGACGGTCGACAGCAGGATAATGATGATCGCGATGGGCGGCCCTGCGATTGTTGAGACCAGCGCCATTTCCCACCCGAACCAGAGATCAACCTGTCCGACAAGAAGAAAGGATATCGCGGAGCCTGTCGAAAAACACGCCGTGTAAAACGCGATCGCTCGGGACTGATCCCCATCCGGCAGCCGGTCGGTAAGCAATTTAAGGCCCGGCATATATGTACAGCCAAGGCCCGCCCCGGAAATAAAGCGCCATGGCAAGGCGGAAAGGAAACCATCGGCGTAAAAAGCGAAGCCATAAGCGCCTACGAACGCCATAAAACACCCGATCAGAAATATCCGGCGCGCATCGATGCGATCCGTCATGGAGGTGACGACCGGTCCAACGAGCGTGAAGCCGAAGAAAAAGGCAGCATTGACCCAGCCGGCATCTTCACCGGACAGGTTCCAATGATCAAAGAAGAAGGGGGTTAAGGCCGGAAAAGACGCAAAGGTTGACATGGCCACAATTTCCGCAATGCAGAGCGCCACTGTCAGCCGGGGTCCGGAAGACGGTACCCGCCACATATGTTAGGCGGGAGCTGTCTGTGCCAGGGACGGTCTTGCCGAGAATTTTTCATACCATGCGGCCAGTTTCGGGCGGTTATTTCGCCATTGCTCAGCTCCAAACCGGAAGTCGTGATACCCGAGCGCGCACCCAACCGCGATTGTTCCAATGTTCACTGTATCACCGTAACCGTCCGCCTGCTTTTCCATCTCATCAAGACAGCGTTCCATTGCGAGCTTCAGTCGGTTATTCCAGCTAGGGGAGCCCTCACCCTCGGGCATGATGCTGTCAACCCGCCGCTGATAGGCTGCATCCGTCATTCCGTTTGCCATGGCATGAAGCGTGAGCACTCTGGCACGCTCCAACCCTTCTGTCGGGAAAAGAGACGGGCCGCTACCAACGCTGTCGAGATACTCACAGATGACAAAGGAATCGAAAAGAACATCACCGGTATCCAGCGTCAGGCTTGGAACTTTACCGAGCGGATTGGCAGGATTGATACCCTTGAACATATCACTATGGTCCGAATCGACTATCTCAATCTCGTCCATAAGATGTTTCTCAATCGCTGTGATTCTGACCTTGCGAACGAAGGGGGACAGGGCGCTGTAACAGAGCTTCATGACGTCTCCTTTGGGGAACTGGCCACATAAAAAAAGAGGGGCGGAAAATTTCCGCCCCTTCATTGTGCTAGCCTTATACGAAAAACGTCAACTGTTTATTGTGCGTCCCGCCACCGCAAGGGCGGCTTCCTTGACAGCTTCATTCAGGGTCGGATGCGCATGACAGGTGCGGGCCAAATCTTCGGCAGAGGCGCCAAACTCGATTGCCAACACACATTCAGAAATGATTGTGCCGGCATCCGGTCCGATAATATGAACGCCGAGAATTTTATCGGTTTTCTTGTCCGCAAGAATTTTGACGAAACCGTCCGTAAACCCGTTTGCACGGGCGCGACTGTTGGCCATAAAAGGCACTTTGCCAACATTATATTCAGTGCCCGCATCCTTAAGCTGCTCTTCGGTTTTGCCAACGGTCGCAACTTCCGGCCAGGTATAGATGACGCCCGGAATGGCATCGTAATTGATGTGTGGTTTTTGCCCGGCCAGCTTTTCGACGCACACAACGCCTTCGTCTTCTGCCTTATGCGCGAGCATTGGCCCTTCAATAACGTCACCAATGGCATAGATACCGTTAACGCTGGATTTGAAATTCTTGTCTACGACAATCCGGCCTGCCTTGTCGGTTTCGATACCCAGATCATCAAGTCCCAGCCCCTCCGTATAGGGGCGGCGGCCGATCGCGACCAGAACCACATCAGCTTTAAGGGTTTCCTCATCTCCACCTTTCGCGGGTTCCATAGTCAATGTGACAGTGGTCTTGGTCTTTTTCGCGCCTGTCACCTTCTTGCCAAGCATGAAATTTATGCCCTGCTTCTTCATGATCCGCTGAGTGTTTTTGGCGACTTCATTATCTGTTCCCGGAAGGATACGGTCCAGAAACTCAATCACTGTGACGTCGGCCCCAAGCCTGCGCCAGACGGTTCCAAGCTCCAGGCCGATAACGCCTGCACCGATCACAACAAGCTTTTTCGGCACTTTCGGCAATTCCAATGCCCCCGTTGAGGACACGATCTGCTTCTCATCAATCTCCACATTCGGAAGCGGCATTACATCAGAGCCGGTAGCGATCAGAATATTTTTTGCTTTAAGAGTCTGCGCTTCATCTCCGCTTACCTCAATGCGTCCACCGCCCTCAAGCGTGGCAGTTCCCTTCACGTAGGTCACCTTGTTCTTTTTGAACAGAAACTCGATCCCCTGCGTCAGGCCATCGACCGTGGCTTCTTTCTGGCCCATCATTTTCTTCAGGTCCAGTTTTAGGGTTCCTGTCGAAATCCCGCGGTCTTCAAAGCTATGCTGCGCCTCCTCAAACAACTCGGACGACTGCAGAAGTGCCTTCGATGGAATACAGCCGACATTCAGGCATACGCCGCCCAGCTTCCCGCGCTTTTCAACACAGACCGTTTTCATCCCGAGCTGAGCCGCGCGAATTGCCGCCGTGTAACCGCCCGGACCGCCGCCTACCACGACAAGATCAAAAGTTTCGTCGCTCATCTTATGCCTCGTTTCGAATTAGTATGATCAAAGGTCCAGCAGCAGCCGTTGCGGATCTTCCAATGCGTCTTTTACACGCACCAGGAAGGTGACAGCTTCCTTGCCGTCGATAATCCGGTGATCATATGTTAATGCCAGGTACATCATTGGACGGATCTTGACTTCACCTTTGACGACCATGGGCCGTTCCTGAATTTTGTGCATACCGAGCACGCCTGCCTGTGGCGGGTTCAGGATAGGCGATGACATAAGTGACCCGTATACACCACCATTTGTAATCGTGAATGTTCCGCCCTGCATGTCAGCCATGCTGAGTTTCCCGTCGCGGGCCTTCTTGCCGAGTTCCGCAATGCCTTTTTCGACATCCGCGAACCCGAGCTTGTCCGCGTCGCGCAATACCGGCACGACGAGGCCGGAGTCCGTCCCGACCGCAATACCCATATTGTAGTAGTTCTTGTAAACCAGATCGTCACCGTCGATTTCCGCATTCACCGCCGGGGTTTCCTGAAGTGCCGCGATACAGGCTTTGGTAAAGAAGGACATAAAGCCCAGTTTGACACCGTGCTTCTTCAGGAACAGATCTTTATATTGCGACCGGAGGTCCAGCATAGCCGTCATATCCACCTCATTATAGGTGGTCAGCATCGCTGCCGTGTTCTGGGCATCTTTCAATCTTGCGGCAATACTCTTGCGAAGCCGCGACATCTTCACGCGCTCTTCGCGGTCTTCCTCGGCACGCGGGCCGGAAGGAGTGGCGGGGGCCTCTGCAGTAGCGGGCTTCGGCGCCTCCTTCGGAGTGGAAGCCGCCGCGGACTTACCACCGTTCTCCAGCGCTTCCAGAACATCCCCTTTGGTGATCCGTCCGTCCTTGCCCGTGCCCGTAATTTGATCGGCATCCAGTCCTTTTTCATCAATGAGTTTTTGTGCCGCAGGTAACACGTCTACCGTGGCAGAGCCCGAGGATGGCTTTTCTGGTTCAGCTTCCGGTTCGGGTGATGCTTGCGCGGCCGATTCCGGCTTTTCCTTGGGCTCTTCTTTGGATTCTTCCTTAGTGGATTTGGAAGCGATCCCTCCGGCGCCTTCTGCCAAATGCCCGAGCAGCGCACCGACTTCTACATCCTCGCCCTCGGCGACGATAATCTCGTCAAGTCGGCCTGCTTCTGCCGCATTTACCTCGAGCGTGACCTTATCAGTTTCCAGTTCCAGGAGCGGCTCGTCCTTCTCAACGGCATCGCCAACACTTTTAAACCACTGTCCGACCGTTGCTTCAGTTACAGATTCACCGAGTGTGGGCACGCGAATTTCAACCGTCATCTTGATTTCCTATTCCGATTTCACGCCGAGGGCGTCATCTACCAATGCGTTTTGTTGAAGAACATGCTTTTTCAAAAGTCCCGTCGCCGTTGATGCAGACGCAGCACGGCCTGCGTATCTTGGGCGCTTGACTTTCTTCATTTTCAAATTCTCAAAGACTTTTTCCAGATGCGGTTCGACAAATGTCCAGGCGCCCATGTTCTGGGGCTCTTCCTGACACCAGACAACCTCCTCTACATGTCGGAAATTCTTCATCTCCTCTTCAAGGGCCTGGTAAGGGAACGGGTAAAGCTGTTCCAGCCGCAAGAAATATGTATCTTTCAGTCCCAGTTCTTCCCGCCGCGCATGCAGGTCATAGTAAACCTTGCCGGAGCACAGAACGACGCGCTTCACATCCTTGTCGGTGCACAACTTCTCGTTGTCATACAGCACGCGATGGAAGGTTGAACCATCCGCCATATCCTCCAATGTGGATACGGCCAATTTATGCCGCAGGAGGGATTTCGGTGTCATGACAACAAGCGGTTTACGGAACTTGCGATGAATCTGACGGCGCAGCACATGGAAGTAGTTCGCCGGCGTCGTACAGTTCACGACCTGCCAGTTATCTTCGGCGGATTGCTGCAGATACCGTTCAAGCCGGGCGGAAGAATGCTCCGGCCCTTGACCCTCATAACCATGCGGCAGCAACATCACCAGACCACTCATACGGAGCCATTTGGATTCACCGCTGGAAATAAACTGATCAATGATCACCTGAGCGCCATTGGCAAAGTCGCCAAACTGCGCTTCCCACAGAACCAGCGCATTCGGTTCCGCCAGTGAGTATCCGTATTCGTACCCGAGAACCGCAGCTTCAGAGAGCAGGCTGTCAATAACCTCAAAATGGGCTTGTTCTCCACCCAGATTGTCGAGCGGAATATAGCGGTCTTCGGTCACCTGATCGACAATGACCGAGTGACGCTGGGAGAAAGTGCCCCGCCCGCAATCCTGCCCGGACAGGCGCACCGGCACTTTTTCTTTCAGAAGCGATCCAAACGCCAGCGCCTCGGCTGTTGCCCAATCGATATTCTTACCGGTATCGATCATCTTTTTCTTGGCTTTCAAAACACGCTGGAGCGTCCGGTGCACGTTATGGCTGTCCGGAATATCCGTGAGCTTCGCACCAATCGCTTTTAATTCATCAATCGGTACGCTGGTCGTCCCGCGACGTGCGCCTTCATCGGCACGTTCAAAACCCTGCCAGCGACCTTCAAACCAGTCGGCTTTGTTCGGCTTGAAGCTGTTTGACGTCTCAAACTGCTTTTCAAGATAGTCCTTGAAGTCTGCAATCATGCGCTCGACTTCTTTTTCCGAGAGCACGCCCTCCGCAATCAGCTTTTTGGCGTAAATCTGCATAGTTGTCGGATGCTGGGCAATCGTCCGGTACATTAACGGCTGCGTGAAGGCCGGTTCATCACCCTCGTTATGACCATGTCGGCGGTAGCAGAACATGTCGATAACCACATCGATCTGGAACAACTGCCGGAACTCCGTCGCGATTTTCGCAACATGGCAGACTGCTTCCGGATCATCACCGTTCACATGGAAGATCGGCGCCTGGACCATCTTGCCCACGTCTGACGGATACGGGCTGGAGCGTGAGTATTTCGGGCTCGTGGTGAAGCCGATCTGGTTATTGACGACGAAATGGATCGTGCCGGACGTCCGGTATCCTTTGAGTTCCGACAGGCCAAAGCATTCCGCAACGATCCCCTGTCCCGCAAAAGCGGCATCACCATGCATCAGTAATGGCATCACCTTGCCGCCGACATCAGGTCCGATCTGGGCCTGTTTTGCCCGCGCCTTACCCAGCACTACCGGGTTCACCGCCTCAAGATGGGACGGGTTAGCCGTCAGTGACAAATGTACTTTATTGCCGTCGAATTCCCGATCCGATGACGTGCCCAAATGGTATTTAACGTCGCCGGAACCCTCAACATCCTCGGGGTTGGCCGGCGTTCCCTGAAATTCGGAGAAGACTGCCCGAAAAGGCTTGGCCATGACATTCGTCAGAACATTGAGGCGTCCGCGATGAGGCATTCCGAGAACAATTTCCTGAACGCCCAGCTGACCACCGCGTTTGATAATCCCTTCCATCGCAGGAATAAGTGATTCACCCCCGTCAAGACCGAAACGCTTGGTGCCGGTGTATTTGACATTGAGAAATTGCTCGAAACCTTCTGTTTCGATCAATTTGCTGAGGATAGCAATCTTGCCTTCCTTGGTGAAGGAAACCTCTTTATGGCGACCTTCGATCCGTTCTTGAATCCAGGCTTTCTGGTCGGGCTCCTGAATATGCATAAACTCGACACCGATGGTCGAGCAGTAGGTCCGCTTGACGATGGCGAGGATTTCTCGAATGCTGCCTGTTTCGAGACCGAGGACGTTATCGAGAAAAATCTGACGGTCCCAGTCTTTTTCCGTGAAGCCATATGTAGCCGGGTTCAGCTCCGGATGCTCTTTCGGTATTTCAAGGCCGAGCGGATCGAGGTTGGCCCTCAAATGCCCTCTTACGCGATAGGACCGGATCAGCATCAGGGCGCGGATCGTATCAATGGCGGCAGTCCTTACATCAATTTGCGAGGCACCGGATTTTTCCGCCTTCTTCGTTGCGCGGTTGGCTGCATCCCCGAGAATTTCATACTCATCTTCCGGCTCCAGTCCATTGGAAGGTGTCCAGGGAGCCCCGCGGGCTTCGGCGACAATGGTTTCTACATCATCACCAAGGGATTGGAAATACTGGCGCCAACTGTCATCAACGGAATTGGGATCGTCGAGATAGCGCGCGTAAAGGTTCTCCATAAATCCGGCGTTGGATCCAAAGAGGAAAGAAGAATTATCCAGCTGTTGCGACATTTTAAGTAATCGGGCGGGACCGGCCCGCCCCCTTTAGAGCCAATTTAAAATTAATGGTTAACTCTAGTACGTCAACCTTTCAAAACTCTTACCAATGTCGAACCCAATGCAGATGGACTGTCAGAGACTGTAATGCCTGCACTTCGCATAGCATCCATCTTGTCTTCCGCACCGCCTTTACCGCCGGAAATAATCGCACCGGCATGGCCCATGCGCCGGCCCGGAGGAGCGGTGACACCCGCAATGAAACCGACAACCGGCTTCTTTGTTTTCGAGGCTTTGAGGAACTCGGCTGCTTCTTCTTCAGCCGATCCGCCAATTTCCCCGATCATGATAATCGATTCAGTTTCGTCATCTCCGAGAAACAGATCAAGGCAATCGATAAAGTTGGTGCCGTTGACCGGATCACCGCCAATACCGATACAGGTTGACTGACCTAGGCCAGCCGCTGTTGTCTGTGCCACAGCTTCATACGTAAGCGTACCGGAGCGAGAAACAATGCCCACATTGCCGCGACGGTGAATATGTCCAGGCATGATACCAATCTTGCATTCATCCGGCGTGATAATGCCGGGGCAGTTCGGGCCGATGAGACGAGAGCCGCTATCCTTCAGCGCTCGCTTGACCTTTACCATATCAAGAACAGGAATTCCTTCCGTGATGCAGACAATCAATTCGATCTCTGCGTCGATCGCTTCAAGGATCGCGTCCGCGGCAAATGGCGGCGGCACATAAATCACACTTGCATTGGCGCCAGTTTTTGATCTTGCCTCACCAACAGTGTCAAAAATCGGCAAATCGAGATGCTTTTCCCCGCCCTTGCCCGGCGTCACACCGCCAACCATTTTCGTGCCGTAGGCAATTGCCTGTTCAGAATGGAATGTCCCCTGTGAGCCCGTGAAACCCTGACAGATGACCTTTGTGTCCTTATTAACGAGAACGGCCATTACGCTGCCTCCTTCACTGCTTTAACAATTTTCTCCGCGGCATCCCCGAGATCATCCGCCGACAGAATAGGCAGACCTGATTCAGCAAGGATTTTCTTGCCCAAATCCACGTTCGTCCCTTCAAGCCGGACAACCAACGGAACGCTGAGCGCGACTTCTTTCGCAGCCGCAACCACCCCCTCAGCAATCACATCACAACGCATGATGCCACCGAAGATATTTACAAGGATACCTTCAACATTTTCATCTTTCAAAATGATCTTGAAAGCTTCCGTAACTTTCTCCTTCGTTGCGCCGCCACCGACATCAAGGAAATTGGCCGGCGTACCACCATTTAACTGGATGATATCCATCGTTGCCATGGCAAGGCCCGCGCCATTCACCATGCAACCGATATTGCCGTCGAGCTTGATGTAGTTGAGGTCATATTGTGCCGCTTCAAGCTCAGCCGGGTCTTCTTCATCCGGATCCCGAAGATCGGCAATTTCCTTGTGGCGGAAAAGCGCATTGTCATCAAAATTCATTTTCGCATCGAGTGCGATGACATTGCCGCTTCCCGTAACGACAAGAGGATTGATTTCAACCAAGCTTGCGTCAGTCTCAACGATGGCCCGATAAAGCGCCATAATGAATTTAACGGCCGCACCTACCTGCTTGCCTTCAAGACCGAGGCCGAAGGCAATCTTCCGTGCATGGAAGGGCATAATACCGGTTGCCGGGTCAATGCTGACCATCAGGATTTTTTCCGGTGTTTCCGCGGCAACTTCTTCAATTTCCATGCCGCCTTCAGTAGACGCCATGAAGGTGATACAATCTTTAGCGCGATCAATAATTGCCCCGAGGTACAGCTCCCTTGCGATATCGCAACCTTCTTCGATATAGACGCGCTTGACTTCCTTGCCCTCCGGTCCCGTCTGATGGGTGACCAGCTGCATCCCGATCATGGATTTCGCGGTTGCAAGCACTTCATCGATGGATTTGACGACTTTGACGCCGCCGCCCTTGCCACGCCCACCTGCGTGAATTTGAGCCTTCACCACCCAGACCGGGCCGCCAAGCTCTTGTGCAACTGTCTTGGCTTCTTCAGAGGTATAGGCAACGCCACCCTTGGGCACCGTCACACCATATTTTGCAAGCAGGCTTTTCGCCTGATATTCATGAATATTCATTGTATTCCGTTATAATTGCTATTCAGAGACATGGATTTACGTCGGTTATGTTTGTATGTCAGATATTTCAAACCGTACGGTATAGCACCATAAAAAAGGGCACAACCGCTTATTGTTGTGCCCTTAGATTTTGCCGCCTAGCTTTTTAGGCTTTCGTCTATTCCGACACAGGCATCGATCAGACCTCGCACCGCATCGATTGAATGGTTGAACATGGCCTTTTCATCATCGTTCATATCAATTTCAACGATGCGTTCGATACCATTTTCGCCGATGACCGTCGGCACACCGACATAGATGCCATCAAGGCCATATGGGCCATCCACATAGGCTGCGCAGGGCAGGACCCGCTTTTTATCTTTCAAGTAGGCTTCTGCCATCGTGATCGCGCTGGATGCTGGCGCATAGAAAGCTGAACCCGTTTTCAGCAATGCCACCACTTCGGCGCCGCCGTTACGTGTCCGGTCAATAATTCCATCAATTTTTTCCTGAGTGCTCCAGCCCATCTTGATCAGGTCCGGCACAGGAATACCGGCCACTGTCGAATAGCGGATCAGCGGCACCATGGTGTCACCATGTCCGCCGAGGACAAATGCCGTCACATCTTCAACCGAGACGTCGAATTCTTCAGCAAGGAAAAGACGGAAACGGGCACTGTCCAGCACACCGGCCATACCGACAACCATGTTGTGCGGCAGTCCGCATTTCTCGCGAAGGACCCAGACCATGGCATCCAGCGGATTGGTAATGCAGATAACAAAGGCGTTCGGCGCGTATTTCTTGATGCCCTCTCCAACCGATTGCATAACCTTGATATTCGTTCCCAGCAGATCATCACGGCTCATTCCGGGCTTGCGGGCAATCCCTGCCGTCACGATGCAGACATCCGCACCTTCGATCGCGCTGTAGTCATTTGCGCCGGAGAGATTGGAATTGAAGCGATCCACAGGGGAAGAAGACGCAATATCAAGCGCCTTGCCTTGTGGCAATCCTTCCGCAATATCAAAAAGAACGATGTCGCCTAATTCTTTCAGGCCGGCGAGGTGTGCAAGGGTACCGCCAATATTCCCACTGCCGATGAGGGCAATTTTTTTTCGAGCCATTACATTCTCCGAAGCAATAAGATGGGAGGGCTCTCTGAGAAGACAGAAAGTCCTCTTGTGAATATTATCGTGGGTACTACCGCGTTTCCCAGCAGAGAGCAAGATCGTCTGGGAAATTATTGCCAATTTTTTACAGTACCGGAAAATTAAGCCGCCGGATCCAAGAAATGCCAATTCCTTTTGCCAGATTGCGTCGGGCAAATCATGGTCCGACAGCCCTTTTGGCAAGCGAATAATTCGAAAAATGAATCAAAAGCCCTCCTGATCGTTGCATGAAAGAGTTCATGTCTGTACAGATCAAGTCTGGTGCCAATTCCATCGCCCTGATTAAAGAGAGAAATTTCCGCATTTTATGACTGAAGTACTTGGCCCGCTTGAAGCCTATCGCAAACTGCTCTCGCTAAATGAGCTGCAACCCGACCCCATTCAGCGCCTGGCGGTCGAGAAACTGCAGACTCTTCATCGTCGCCTTGTCAATTATGATCCTCGCACTAGTACGAAGTGGACACATTTCTTCCGCCTCGGCTCCCGCAAGCCCCGTATCGAACCACCGCAAGGCTTATATATTTACGGCGATGTCGGCCGGGGCAAGTCGATGCTGATGGATCTGTTTTTCGAAACCGCTCCGGTCACGCATAAAAGACGGGTTCATTTCCATGCCTTCATGCTGGAAGTTCATGCGTTCTTGCACAAGCAGCGACAGAAAGCCGACAAGGATGATGTGGATCCGGTTGTTGCCCTCGCCGATTCCATTACCGAGTCGGCCTGGCTACTGTGCTTCGATGAATTTCAGGTGACGGATGTGGCCGATGCCATGATCCTCGGTCGCCTGTTTGAGTTTCTGTTTGATCGGGGGGTCGTTGTTGTCGCGACATCAAACCGGGTTCCGGACGATCTTTACAAGGATGGCCTCAACCGGCAACTGTTCCTTCCCTTTATTGCCATGTTGAAGGAACAGCTGGATATCCTGCACCTTGACGGAGGGCGTGACTACCGGCTTGAGCGGCTGGCGGAAAATCTGGTGTATTTTGCGCCGCTTGACGATCATGCGGCCTCCGAAATGGACCGTATTTTTGAAGAGCTGACGGAAGGCCGCGAAATTGTCCCGCAGACCCTGACCACTCAGGGACGCGATCTGACAATCGAGAGAACCGCCCGCGGGGTCGCCCGCGTTTCTTTTGAAGAACTCTGCGCACGGGCGCTTGGCGCCTCGGACTATCTGACCCTGACGGAACATTTCCATACATTGCTTCTGGAAAATGTGCCCCAATTGTCACCCGCCCGACGAAATGAATCCAAGCGGTTTGTGACGCTCATTGATATTCTTTACGAAGCGAAAACCAATCTGGTGATTTCCGCCGAAGTGCCCGCGGAAGCTCTTTATCCCGAGGGGGATGGCAGCTTTGAATTTGCCCGCACCGTCTCGCGGCTGATGGAAATGCGCTCTGAAGACTATCTGAAGGGTTAGACCGCAAGGAAGCCGACACAGGCATTTATTTTTGAGCCCGACCTGCTATAGTTTTGCGAGGCAGCAAAAAGGATCACAAAAATGACTGCACCCGCATTTCCGGACATGGCCAATATAAAGAAACGCCTGTTAATTGAGGATGATATTGTCGCCGCGGTTTCAAGTTTAACCGCGGGCTCGGACGATCCACGTATCCTGATCTCCATTTCCCGCTCGCTATTGGCCAGTTCCTCCGTTGTTGAAGACTTGAAAGAGCAACTGCACGGCCAGATCATTGGTGTGGTCAGTGTTCTTACCGAGCATACGCCATACGACAAGGTGTTCGAGCTTGCCAATGAAATTACGTCCAGCAAGGCAACGCATCTTCTGTCAATCGGTGGCGGCAGCGTTATTGACGGCGGGAAAATAGCGCTCCTAGCCGCCAACCTGCAAATCAGGGATGCAGAGGCCCTCGAAGAACTTGCAAGCTCCCTTGGAAAAACGAAAGACATAGCAACCTGGCCGATACAGCATATCGCGGTGCCGACAACGCTTTCCGGCGCCGAGTTTACGCCGATTGCCGGAGCAACCAGCAGCATTACCGGCAGAAAAACGGGGTTTTCCCACGCCTTCCTGCTGCCGGACAATATCATTCTTTGTGCACCTCTCTCCCTGCACACACCTGAAAAGCTCTGGCTGTCGACGGGCATTCGCGCTGTCGATCACGCGGTCGAGACGATCTGCGCTCCTGGCGTTGATCATGAAAGCGCTGAATTTTGCGCCAATGGCCTCGCACTACTTTATCGCAGCATGATTGAAACGAGAAAAGATCCCGATAGCCTTATTTACCGGGAGAGCAGCCAGCTCGGCGTCTATTATGCGACCGCCGGAATATCCCGCTACAGAATGGGGGCGAGTCATGGTCTTGGATATCTTCTGGGCGTCTTGGGGAACGTTCCGCACGGCATCACGTCCTGCGTTTTCCTGCCCGCTGTCCTGACATATAACCTGCCCGTAACGGAAGATCCGCAAACTCGGATTGCCGGGGTACTGGATGTAGAAACCGCATCGGATGTTGCTCCGGCGTTGAAGGACTTCATCGGCGCCCTCGGCCTGCCGAACAAACTAAGTGCCCTCGGTATTTCTGAAGAGGCAATTGCGGAGATCAAATCATTGGCACTTACCCATCCAGTGGTACAGGCCAATCCGCGCCCCATTAAAACAGTTGAGGACGTTGCCGAAATTATGGCTCTTTCCGGCTAATCCGTCTTGGCGGCGCAATCGGTCCACAACCTATTTGGCAAAGTGGCGAGGCCGTGTTTCCTTATAGACAAAAATAGCCACAAGCAGTGAAAATCCTGTCGTCCCGGCAACCCAGAAAGCAGGCACGACAGGATCGCCCGTTTCCGTAATAAGCCAGGTCACTATCAAGGGGGTCAGCCCGCCAAACAGGCCGACGGCAGCATTGTAGGCAACGGCATAACTCGTACACCGGACGGATGCAGGCAACATGTCAACATTTGCCACCGTCAAGGCGCTCGTTAAACAGGCAAAGCCAAAGACAAAGCCGAGTTGACCAAGGAAAATATTGATCGTCTCGGCAGAGTGGATCATTTCGAAAAAGGGCACGGCGCCAAGGCTTAGGAACAGATAGCCAAGAATAATGATCGGCCTGCGTCCGAACCGATCCGCCAGGATTGCCGTAATAGGGATCAGCAAAAGCAGGATGATCATGCTGCCGGTATTGATATTGAGGGCCTCCTCTTCAGGAAGCTTGTCGATCACTTTAAGGTAAGTGACGAGATAGACAAACGCCACATAGAATGTGACGGCATAACCGATATCCAGCATGATGACTTTAAAAACATCGCCAAGATGCATGAAGAATGTATCCCGTACCGGCGTTTCAGAACCAATATTCTGTTCCTCCGCATGTATTGCCCGGCGTACCAGGAAGCAGGTCAGTGCAACAAGCGCTCCCAGAAGGAAGGGAACGCGCCATCCCCAGTCCGCAAGCGCCTCCGCGCCAAAAATCGCAGCGGCGGCGGCACCTATACCGGAACCCAGCATAATGCCGAAAATAGCGCCCCATATACTCCACATGGCGAAAAAGGAACGTCGGTTTTTCGGCGCCTTTTCAATCATGAACACAACCGAACTGGTATATTCACCGCCAACGGAAAGTCCCTGAATCATACGCAGGACAACAATCATGATCGGCGCCATGATTCCGATAGCTGCATAATTCGGCATGAGGCCGATCAATACCGTTGGAATAGCCATAGAAAGAACGGATAAGGTCAGAACCCGCTTGCGCCCGTAAACATCGCCTATTCTGCCAAACAGGATCCCCCCTATCGGCCGCATAAGAAAGCCGGCCGCAAATGCCCCGAATGCCGCAATGAGGGATACAGCAGGATCCTCGGAAGGAAAGAACTGAGTACCTATGATACTAGCAAAATAGCCATATACGGCAAAATCATACCATTCCATGATATTGCCAACCAGTCCCGCCTGAATTATCGGCCTCCATTTGGGTTTTGGTATACTGGAGGGCGCGTCATATGCAGTAGAAGTATCCGACATTTCTCAACCTTCGGTCACATAAATTTATACTGCAAGGATACTTGTCATATATTCATGTAAGGTCAAGATATTCAATTAGTGGTTTGGTAGAATTTGGTATCGCCTATTTCCAAAGATCACCGGTTATCGTCCGAACCGCCGCCTGATCTTCGGCCGATTTATTCTGGCCGAGTTTGGCCTTCCCCTCGATCCGGTCAATCCGGATTTCGAAGGCAATAATGCCCCGCATCAACCCCTCCAGCCGCTTTTGATCCAGCATATCGGTACGCCAAGGCTCGGCCCGATCTTTCTCGTTATCTTCCGTCAACTGATCAAGCAGCGCACGAACCTTATCGCTATCCTCAATGATCGAAGGGGTGCCATAGGCATGCACCGCGACATAGTTCCAGGTCGGCACATTTGTGTCTGTCGAATAGTAGCGGGGGGAGATATAGGCATGTGGTCCCTGAAAGATAATGAGTGCTTCGCTTTGCTCCAGAATTTTACCATGCGGATTGGCCCGCGCCATATGGGCGGTCAGGGTTCCATATTCACCGCGGCTTTCATCGTAGGAAAATGGTAAGTGCGTCGCAATCGGTACGCCGCCCTCCCCGCAAGAGATCAGAAGGGCGAAACTCGCCTCGGGCAGAAGCCGGATCAGGGTTTCCTTCCCCGGAACGGAAAAATGCGGAGGGACATACATCAGTTTATTCCATAAAAAAGGCCGCTTTAATAAGCGGCCTTACTCTATTGATAAATTGGCCCCACAAAAGAGCCAATTTCTTATAAATCATGGCGCCACTCTACCGGCGTTCCACCATCATCTTCTTGATCTCGGCGATGGCTTTTGCCGGGTTCAGGCCTTTCGGACAGGTGTTTGCGCAGTTCATGATCGTATGGCAACGATAGAGCCGGAATGGATCTTCAAGATTATCGAGACGTTCACCGGTATGCTCATCCCGGCTGTCGATAATCCAGCGATAAGCCTGCAGCAGGATGGCCGGGCCCAGAAAACGGTCCGAGTTCCACCAATAGCTCGGACAGGAAGTGGAGCAGCACGCACAGAGAATACATTCATAAAGCCCGTCGAGCTTTTCGCGATCCTCTTTCGATTGCAGCCTTTCCTTCGACGGTGGCGGCGTTTCCGCCTGAAGCCAGGGCTGAATCGACGCATATTGTGCATAAAAATTCGTAAGGTCCGGGACCAGGTCCTTTACCACCGGCTGGTGCGGGAGTGGATAGATATTAATGTCCCCATCCACCTCATCCATACCGGTCGTGCAGGCCAGAGTGTTCGTCCCGTTGATATTCATTGCGCAGGAACCGCAAATCCCCTCCCGACAGGAGCGACGGAACGTCAGGGTCGGATCAATCTCGTTCTTGATCTTGATCAACCCGTCCAGAATCATCGGACCGCAGGTATCAAGATCGACATGATAGGTGTCGATGGCTGGATTCTTGTCGTCATCCGGCGACCAGCGATACACATTGAATGTCTTGAGATTGGTTGCCCCTTCCGGTCCCGGGTAAGTCTTGCCCGTGCCAACCTTCGAGTTTTTCGGTAATGTCAGTTCAACCATGTCTAATCCCTACGCGCCTAGTACACACGTGCTTTTGGTTTAATGTAATCAATCTCATCCGTCAGCGTATAATCATGAACCGGACGATAGTCGAGCTTCACGCCCTCTTCATCGCTGTGATAGGTCAGCGTATGCTTCATCCAGTTTTCATCATCGCGATCGGGGAAATCCTCATGTGCATGGGCACCGCGGCTTTCCTTCCGGTTTTCCGCTGCCGTCATGGAGATGACCGCCTGACGGATCAGATTGTCCAGTTCCAGGGTTTCAACGAGATCGGAATTCCAGACTAGCGAACGGTCAGTTGTCTTGATATCGGCCATCTGATCCCAGACCTTGTTAATCTTGCCGACGCCTTCAAGCAGAGTCTTGCTGGTCCGGAAAACCGCGCAATCGTCCTGCATTACCCGCTGCATGTTGTCACGCACGGTTGCTGTCGAACTGCCGCCGTTTGCGTTGCGGAACTTGTCAAGACGCGCCAGCGCCTCGTCACAGGCATCCGAGGGGAGCGGCGCATGGGCTGCGCCCGGTGTCACGACATCCTTCGCCCGCAGCGCAGCGGCACGACCGAAGACGACCAGATCGATGAGGGAGTTCGATCCCAAACGGTTTGCACCATGCACAGACACACAGGCCGCCTCACCAACGGCCATCAGGCCCGGTACGATTGCGTCCGGATTGCCATCTTTCAAATCAACGACTTCCGAATGATAATTCGTCGGAATTCCGCCCATGTTGTAATGCACCGTTGGCAGCACCGGGATCGGCTCCTTGTGCACATCAACGCCGGCGAAAATTCGCGCACTCTCTGAGATGCCCGGAAGCCGCTCGTCAATCATTGCCGGATCGAGATGATCAAGATGCAGATAAATATGGTCCTTGCGAGGGCCGACACCGCGTCCTTCACGGATTTCTAAGGTCATCGACCGGCTCACCACATCACGGCTGGCAAGGTCTTTCGCATGAGGCGCATAGCGCTCCATAAAGCGCTCGCCCTCGCCATTGACAAGGAACCCGCCTTCACCGCGCACGCCCTCGGTAATCAGGCAACCTGCGCCATAAATACCCGTCGGATGAAACTGAGTGAACTCCATATCCTGCAACGGCAGACCGGCGCGCAACACCATACCACCGCCGTCACCTGTACAGGTATGGGCAGAGGTACAGCTGAAATAGGCGCGACCGAAGCCCCCTGTCGCCAGCACCACCATATGGGCACGGAACAAATGCAGGGTACCATCCTCAAGGCTGAGGCATAGCACACCCCTGCAGGAACCGTCTTTATCCATGATCAGATCAAGAGCGAAGTATTCTATGAAGAATTCAGTATCATGCTTGAGGCTCTGGCTGTAGAGCGTATGCAGCATCGCATGTCCGGTCCGGTCCGCTGCCGCGCAGGTCCGTTGTGCCGCAGGTCCCTCGCCAAATTGCGTTGTCATGCCACCAAAAGCACGCTGATAGATCTTTCCTTCTTCCGTCCGGCTGAAAGGCATGCCGAACTGTTCCAGCTCCAGCACAGCGGCAGGGGCTTCCCGGCACATATACTCGATAGCATCCTGATCGCCAAGCCAGTCTGATCCCTTGACGGTATCATACATGTGCCATTGCCAGTTATCTTCACCCATATTTCCAAGAGACGCGGAAATACCGCCCTGCGCGGCAACGGTGTGGCTCCGGGTCGGAAATACTTTGGTGACAGCAGCTGTTTTCAACCCAGCGGCGGCCATGCCCATGGTCGCCCGCAAACCGGCGCCGCCCGCGCCAACAACAACCACGTCATATTTATGTTCTGTAATAGGATAGGCTTCAGACATTTTACTATTTTAACTCCCAAGCGCCAGCTTCAATACGGCCAGAGCAGCGGCCAAACCAACGACCGCACATAAGAAACTGTTAAGCAGCAAGAGAACGAATTTCGTGCTTTCAGTATGAATGTAATCTTCGATGACCACCTGAATACCAAGCTTCATGTGATAGAACATGACAACGATCAGCAACAACATGACCAACGAGGCAACGGGCGTACCGAGAACATAGCGCACATAGCTGTAGTCCGCGCCGACGAGACTTATGACATAGGCAAGCGCAATGACAAACAGCGGGATCATCGCAAGTGCCGTGACTTTTTGATGCCACCAGTGCGTTGTGCCGTCCTTGGCGGAACCGAGACCCCTTACCTTTTTAAGCGGTGCTTTCATTCCCATGCTCAGGCTCCCATTCCGTAGGCGATTATCCAGGTGAGAAACGTCAGCACGACAGAGGCGATAATCGCAGCCATCCCGGATTTCCGCATGGTCGGCAGTTCAAATCCCTTACCCATGTCCCAGAACAGGTGACGAATGCCATTGCAGAGATGATAAAACAGGGACCAGGTAAAGCCGAACAGAACCAATCGTCCAAACCAGGAGGAGATAAACGCACTGACCGTTGCATAAGCTTCCGGTCCACTGACCACGGCAATCAGCCACCAGGTCAGCAACAAAGTGCCTACACTGAGTGCAATCCCTGTCGCACGGTGCGTAATTGAGGTAATCATCGTGATCTGAGGTTTATAAATCTGCAGATGCGGCGACAGCGGTCGTTCAATATTCGCCATGAGAAAATCTTTCTCGCTTAATAGTTTTGATACCTGTTATTCACTGAATTGCGCTGGAGTTTAATCCTCCGCTTATCCAAGTCAACATAACCTTTAATGTATTTACACTGATATCGTCTTTTTTGGCAAGACAACCCAATAATCAAGATCGAGAACGACCGAAGGATCACGCTTGCCGTCAGCGGCCTTGTCCGGGAAGCTGTCGCAGGGCATGTCCTTCGTCGCCAATGTCCGGATGCGAAGCGCGCCTGCTGTCTGACTTTCTGACAGTTCCGCTTTTTCCAGAACCTTGCTCCAGGCATAAATCGTATGTCCGGCAAAAGTCGGCGCCGTGTGCGATCCGCCGTTTATAGCGGCAACGAGCTGGGCATTTCCAAGGCCGTTGAAGGATAGCGCCCGTGCCAAGCTGATGATGTGTCCTCCATAGATCAATCGGCGGCCAAAACGATCATTCTGCATCTGGTGCTGGTTGAAATGGACCTTGGCGGTATTCTGATACAGCCGCGTCGCCATCATATGCTCGGCTTCCTCTATCGTCATGCCATCGACATGATCAATTTTCTCTCCGACTTCATAGTCTTCAAAAAAATGAGGAGATCCCGCCAGCGTCGCATCATAGCCCGAAAAATCCAGACCACCCGGTATCGAGAGATCCTTCGGATCAACGCGCTCCGGCAAGTTAGGAACGATCTCCTCAGGAGCGGGAGCAGATTCATCTTTCTTGCGCACCATTACCCAGCGGACATAATCGAGAACAATCGCCCCCATCTGGTTGGTACCGGTAGAGCGCACATAGACCACCCCCGTCTTGCCATTGGAATTCTCCTTCAGTCCGATAACTTCAGAACTCGTCTGAACTGTATCGCCCGGAAAGACAGGCGCCTTGAACTGCACATCCGCATAGCCGAGATTTGCGACGGCATTCAGGGAAACATCGGGTACGGTTTTACCAAAAACGATGTGAAAGACGAGAAGATCATCGATAGGCGCCGCATCAAGGCCGCATTCCATCGCGAAGCTGTCCGCTGACTGCAGCGCAAACCGTCCGCCGTAAAGCGCCGTATAAAGCGAGACATCCCCCTCGGTGATCGTGCGAGGTGTCGCATGATTGAGGACCTGGCCAACCTTGAAATCCTCAAAATAGTTGCCGGGGTTTGTTTTGCTCATTGTCATTCCCTTCCCCTACTCGGCCGCTGCCGCGATAGCATCAGCCATGGCGACCTTCGCCTTGGCAATTTCCACATGAAGGTTCTCGACGAGTTTGCCGTCCACCAGAACCACACCTTTCCCCTCTTTCTCGGCTGCCTCAAAGGCCTCGATGACCTTACGGGCATGCGCCACCTCTTTTTCGGAGGGCGCAAACACGTCATTGGTCGAAGCCAGCTGTTTCGGATGGATCAGGGTCTTGCCGTCAAACCCCAGTTCCAGCCCCTGAACGCAGGATTCATGAAACCCACCTTCATCATCAAGGTCCAGGTAAACTCCATCCAGAACTGTCAGCTCATATGCCCGGCCCGCCAGCAGGCATAAACCAAGCGATGTAATCACGGGAAGGCGCATAGGCGTATGCTGCGCCTGAAGATCTTTCACAAGGTCCGATGTTCCCATGACGAAACAATCGACCCGGGGACTGGAAGAGGCAATTTCCTCAGCCTTTAAAATACCGAGCGGCGTTTCCATCATACACCAGATTGTCGTGGCATCCGGCGCCCCGGCTGCTGTCATGATCTTTTCAAGTTTCTTGACCTGATCTGCGCTTTCAACTTTGGGCAGCAGAATGGCGTCCGGCCCTGCCTTGGCGGCGGCGACAATATCGTCCTCACCCCAGGGCGTATCAAGTCCGTTGACCCGGATGATGATCTCGCGTTTTCCATATCCGCCTGAGGCAGCATTGGCGCATACAATATCACGGGCTTCCGCTTTCTTGTCCGGCGCAACGGCATCTTCAAGGTCCAGAATAAGGCCATCTGCCGCAAGAGATTTCGCTTTTTCCTGTGCCCGGGCATTGGAGCCCGGCATGTAAAGTACTGACCGACGGGGGCGGATTGATTTTGTCATTATTGATCCCTGGGCTTTGATGCCCTTACTTTTTTCCTGATACTAAGTGAGAATTTCGATCATATCATAGTAGGTTTTTGCTGCGACGCAATAAGCAGACACACAGAAGAGGAAAATTACCCGACAGCCAAATCAGCAGATCAGTCCCTATACTCAACCGCCCCGGCATCCGCACATTTACCGACAGGCCTAGGATTACCAAAAAAATCGATAGCCACTTTTTGATCTGCAGCGCAGATGTCAATCGCCTCACTATCATCCGGCAACCTGTAGTCTCCGTCATCAATATCGACGAAGACGTCATCAAAATCAGCATCCATGAAATTGCCGACAACGACAACGCCGTCAGAATCGCCGAAAATATCATTCGCTATATTATTGGCAATCAAGCTGTTTTCCACGGGCGGACCGCCGTTTTGCCGCCGGATCGTAATGGCGGCGGGGCCGGGCTCGAAATAGTCGACATCCAGAACCGTGTTGTGCTGGATAAGAACATTTCGCGCGCCCAACACGGTAATCCCGTGCCAGTTATCGACGATGACGATGTTATTCTCGATGATCCAGTCTTCGTACACGCCGCCAAACAGTCCGACACCTTGAAGCTGGCATCGGTATGGCTGGTCAAAATCCTCGAAATTGAGAATTAGATTGCGACGCAATATGACATCCTTGACGACCCCCGCCGCAATCTCGCCGTCAGAGCTTACAGACCATGACTGAAATCCATCCGCGTGATTCCGGTTCACCTGATAACAGTTTTTAACAACGTTCCCTTCAAACAAGGCGTGATCGCCAAGGCCGCGCAGCCCATCGCCGGCAAAATTCTCAACATGATTATTCACAACTGCGCCATGGTCGCCGACGATCGTGATGCCAAAATTGACATTCCTAATATTGTTGTTTCTGAACTCCGTGAAATTCCCGGAAGAGAAAATGCCGTCGATTGCCTGTTCGTTCCAATCAACATCCGACCAGTCCGAGATATCCGCAACCGTATAAATCGAGAAGTCGTTGACGGTAATATGCTCGGAATTCTCATCAATCCAGACATGAGAAATAGATTCCGGCTTCCGCTGCCCGTCTGATGTTACGGTAAGCCCTTCCAGGCGCCAGTTGGAACTGCCCAGAATATCAACAATCTCGAAGACCGGCTTCTGCCCTTGACCCGCCAGAATGGTTGTCTCCTCGGACATCCTTTTATTTTCAACAAGCAACCGGCCATAATCGCCGGTCGCCAGAATGACGCGATCTCCGGGCTCGATAATATCATCATCGATGATCTGTTGCAGGCTTCGCCAGGGTGTATCCGCATTGCCATCAGCGGATACACTCGCGGCCACCCCCGGGTCCACATAATGATCCCGCGCTATTGAGAGAGAGGAGAATGCCGGCAAAAGAAGGAGGAGCGAAACCAGCGCTGATAAACTAAACAAAGCTCTTACCATACTCGCCTCCGGCTCTTGGTTCGCAATTACGGTACGGCGCCAGGATACTAGAAAGATAGCTTGCGCGGGAGATAAGTTTAGGGCAGTCGCCACGCTTGATCACGACTGCCCTGAATTAATAATCTGCTCTCTTGCGTATCAGGCCGCTTTTTTAAGATATTCCCGGCCAACCAACTCTGCAATCTGCACCGTATTCAGCGCTGCGCCCTTGCGAAGGTTATCAGATACGCACCAAAGATTGATGCCATTTTCGATGGTGGCGTCATCGCGAATACGCGAAATGAATGTCGCATAATCGCCAACACACTCAACTGGTGTCACATAGCCGTTTTCTTCAGGATTATCGACGACCATGATGCCAGGCGCCTCGCGCAAAATTTCTCTCGCCTGATCCGCGGTCAGTTCATTTTCAAACTCGATATTGACGCTCTCCGCATGGCCAACGAAAGTCGGCACGCGGACGCAGGTCGCCGTCAGCTTGATTTTTGGATCAATTATCTTTTTGGTCTCAACCGTCATCTTCCATTCTTCCTTGGTGTAACGGTCTTCCATAAACACATCGATATGCGGAATGACGTTGAACGCAATCTGCTTGGTGAACTTTGACGGCGTCGGCGTATCATTCACATAGATACCCTTGGTCTGCGTAAACAGCTCATCCATGGCTTCATTGCCGCCGCCCGAAGTGGACTGATAGGTCGAAACCACAACCCGCTTGATAACCGCAGCATCGTGAAGAGGCTTCAACGCCACAACCAGCTGCGCAGTCGAGCAGTTCGGATTGGCTATGATGTTCTTGCGCGTATACCCGGCTGCTGCCTCGGGGTTAACCTCTGGCACAACAAGCGGTACATCCGGATCCATCCGAAAATGAGAAGAGTTGTCGATGACGATGCATCCCTGGGCTGCAGCCCGCGGCGCGAATTTTGCCGCGACAGTACCGCCCGCCGAAAACAATGCGAAATCCGTTCCCGTAAAGTTGAAATCATCCAGCACTTGGACTTTCAGCGTTTTATCGCCAAAAGATACCTCGCGTCCTGCAGACCGTTTCGAGGCCAGCGCGATAACTTCAGTTACCGGGAACTGCCGTTCGTGCAGTATGTTCAACATTTCGCGGCCCACGTTACCGGTGGCGCCGACTACGGCTACTCTATATCCCATTTTCCTATCTCTTTGTTGCCCCGGAACGGGCGTTCCGGGTGTTAATAAATCGGTCTTCCGCAGGCTTTTATCCGTTTGCTTTGTCCAGCTCCCGGATAATGGCATCGCCCATTGCTGTCGTCGATACCTGCGTCATGCCCGTGGACATGATATCGCCAGTGCGGATGCCACTTGCAAGGACTTTTTGCACGGCCACCTCAACAAGGTTCGCTTCATCGCCCATATCGAAGCTATATCGCAACGCCATAGCATAGGAAAGGATGGTTGCGATCGGATTGGCAATTCCCTGTCCGGCAATATCCGGCGCCGATCCATGAACCGGTTCATAAAGAGCTTTACGGCGCCCGGTTTCATCAATATCCCCCAGCGAGGCCGAAGGCAGCATTCCCAGTGATCCGGTCAACATGGCCGCACAATCGGAGAGAATATCCCCAAAGAGGTTATCCGTGACAATCACGTCAAACTGTTTCGGCTTCCGCACCAGCTCCATGGCGGCCGCGTCCGCATACATATGGCTTAGCTCCACTTCCGGGAATTCCATATCGTGAATTTTCGTCACTTCTTCGCGCCAAAGCACACCTGATTCCATGACGTTGGCCTTTTCACTGGAACAAACCCGGTTGTTACGCTTTTTCGCCAGTTCGAAGGCGACGCGGGCAACACGATGGATCTCCGGTGTTGTATAAACCTGCGTGTTTACACCCCGGCGAATGCCATTCCCCAGATCTTCAATGCCGCGTGGCTCTCCAAAGTAGACGCCACCCGTCAGTTCCCGCACAATCATGAGGTCCAGACCGCTCACCAGCTCCGGCTTCAAGCTGGATGCATCGACAAGCGCATCGAAACAAACTGCAGGGCGCAGATTGGCAAACAGTTCAAGATCCTTGCGAAGGCGTAGCAGGCCACGTTCCGGCTTAACCGAAAAGTCAAGATTATCCCATTTCGGTCCGCCAACCGCGCCCAGAAGCACCGCGTCCACATTCTGCGCCTTGTCCACCACTTCATCGGTGATTGGAATGCCATGCGCATCGATAGAGGAACCGCCGACGAGATCTTCGTCAAGATCGAAGGAAACAGCACGGTTATCTTCCATCCAGCTAACAATACGGCGTACTTCGCCCATTGCTTCAGGACCAATGCCGTCACCGGGCAGGATCAACAGGGATTTATTAGATGCCATCGTAAAACACTCTCAAAGGACAGAAGGAGAAGGAGAAGGAAAGTTAAAGCCAGGGCTGACTTAGTTTGCGGCTTTCTTCATATTCGGCGACTTTGTCTTCCTTCTTCATGGTCAGCCCGATTTCATCAAGACCCGTCAACAGGCAATGCTTGTTGAAGTGGTCTATCTCGAAATGAATGACCCCGCCATCAGGCCCCCGGATTTCCTGGGCTTCCAGATCAATCGAAATTGTCGCATTGGCGCCGCGCGAGGCATCTTCCATCAGCTTTTCCAGATCTTCTGGAGACACTTCAATCGGCAGGATTCCATTGCGGAAGCAGTTATTATGGAAAATATCCGCAAAACTTGTGGAAATCACACAGCGAATGCCAAAATCAAGCAAGGCCCAGGGCGCATGCTCCCGGCTGGAACCGCAACCGAAATTATCTCCGGCAACCAGGATCTCCGCATTCCGGTAGGCAGGCTGGTTTAGGACAAAATCCCCGATTTCCGTGCCATCACTATCATAACGCATTTCTGCAAACAGATTTTTTCCCAGACCCGCGCGCTGAATGGTTTTGAGATATTGCTTCGGGATAATCATATCGGTATCGATATTGACCAAGGGCATTGGTGCGGCAACCGCCGTCAGTTTATTGAATTTTTCCATTTTTTGTCCCCTTATCCCAATTCCCGCACGTCGGTCAAATGGCCGGTCACGGCCGCAGCGGCGGCCATTGCCGGGCTCACCAGATGAGTCCGTCCGCCTTGTCCTTGGCGGCCTTCAAAGTTACGGTTAGACGTCGACGCGCAACGATCCCCCGGCGCCAGCTTGTCCGGGTTCATGGCCAGGCACATGGAACAGCCGGGTTGGCGCCATTCAAAGCCGGCAGATTCAAAAATCTTGTCCAGACCTTCGGCTTCGGCCTGCAGCTTCACAAGACCGGAACCCGGAACGATAATGGCGTTGACCGTGTCTTTGACCTTCTTGCCCTCGACAATTTTGGCAACGGCGCGCAAATCCTCGATCCGGCCGTTGGTGCAGGATCCGATAAAGACATGATCCACCTCAATATCGGAAAGCTTCATGCCCGCCGTCAGTCCCATATATTTGAGGGCTCGTTCGGCCGCACCGCGCTTGCCGGCATCCGCAAAGTCGCCTGGGGCAGGCACAGATCCGGTAATCGGCAATGCATCTTCCGGGCTGGTCCCCCAGGTAACATAAGGGATTAATTCACTTGCATCGAGCTCGACTTCCTTATCAAACTTGGCACCCTCGTCCGACTTAAGCGTCTTCCAATAGGCAACGGCCTGCTCGAATGTACCTGCTTTGGGGGCATACGGACGCCCCTTGATATAGTCGAACGTGACTTCATCCGGCGCAACCAGACCGGCGCGCGCGCCTGCCTCAATCGTCATATTGCAGAGAGTCATCCGCCCTTCCATGGACAGCGCGCGTATCGCATCCCCGGCATATTCAATTACATGGCCGGTACCGCCCGCCGTGCCGATTTTCCCGATAATCGCCAGTGCAATGTCTTTCGCCGTAACACCGAGAGGCAGATCACCATGCACCGTTACCCGCATGTTTTTGGCTTTTTCCTGAACCAGCGTCTGGGTTGCCAGAACATGCTCGACTTCCGACGTTCCGATACCGTGGGCAAGCGCACCGAACGCTCCGTGAGTGGAGGTGTGGGAATCACCACAGACGATCGTCATCCCGGGCAGGGTCAGCCCCTGCTCCGGCCCGATAATATGAACAATACCGCGGCGATCGTCAGTCATAGAGAAGTAGGGAATACCGAATTCCGCTGTGTTGGCTTCCAGCGTATCAATCTGAAGCCTGCTTTCCGGATCGGTGATGCCCTTCTCAATATCCTTGGTCGGAACGTTATGGTCGGCAACTGCGAACGTCGCTTCGGGACGCCGAACCTTCCGGCCAGCGACCCGCAGACCTTCAAAGGCCTGGGGGCTGGTCACTTCATGAACAAGATGGCGATCAATGTAAAGAATATAGGCTTCGTCTTCCAGTTGATCTACAACATGGCTGTCCCAGATTTTATCATATAAGGTTCTAGGGTTTCCCATTTCTTTTCTCACATCCTGTTTATTGATCTTTTCACACCCTTACCAGAAAACTGGCCTTTCGCACTCCGCGCGCCGACAACCTTTAGCTCGCGGTTTTCCCGCTATAGCGATCTTCACGGCGCTCACGGATACGTGCTTTTTTACCACGCAGTTCGCGCAGATAATACAGCTTGGCCCGGCGGACGACACCCTGGCGGACAACTTCGATATGATCGATACGCGGTGAATACAGCGGGAAAATACGCTCAACACCTTCACCATAGGAAATCTTCCGTACCGTGAAGTTAGCGTTGATGCCGCCGCCGTTTCGCGCAATGCAAACGCCTTCGAATGCCTGGATACGTTCACGCGTACCTTCGACAACTTTTACATGGACCCGAAGAGTATCTCCGGGGCGGAACTGGGGAACGGGACGCTCCGCCACCAATTTCTCGATCTGCTCTTGTTCTAGCTTTTCAACCGTATTCATGGTCTTCACCCTTTATCAAAAATTACGCTTCCGACGATCCCACAGGTCCCGTCTTCGGTCCTTTGTCAATTCCTCGGACTGACGTTGCCGCCATTCCCTTATTTTCTCATGATGGCCCGAAAGTAAAACCTCCGGAACCGATCGGCCTTCCCAGACCGGCGGGCGGGTATAGTGGGGATATTCCAGCAGCCCATCCGCAAAACTCTCTTCCTCCAGCGATTCCCTGTTTCCCGTCACGCCGGGGAGCAGACGAACCACCGCATCCAACAATGCCAGTGCCGCCACCTCGCCACCGGACAGGATGAAGTCACCAAGACTGACTTCCTCCACATTTCGGGTTTCCAGGACCCGCTCATCCACTCCTTCGAAGCGACCGCACACCATAATCGCTCCCGGTTCGTCCGCCAGCTTCCGCACAAAGGCCTGATCCATGACCCGTCCACGGGGGCTGAAATAAATAACCCGCGTCCCCTCTTCTGCCGATGCAAGCGCCGTATCGATTGCTGGTCCCAGCACATCCGGCCGCATCACCATTCCGGCTCCGCCGCCAAAAGGACTGTCATCAACTGCGCGATGCCTGCCTTTGGCAAAATCGCGTATATCGCTGACTTTCAGGCCCCACGCCCCTTCTTCCAGCCCCTTCCCCGCAAGGCTTACCCCAAGCGGTCCCGGAAACATTTCCGGAAAAAGGCTCAAGATATGGGCAGTCCAGACCATCCGTTTTCCTGCCACCCGTTGACCCGCGCTAAGACTTAGCCGTCTCTGGCGGAGCCTCCGGATTTTCAAAAAAATCCTCACTCAACTCGACGACGACCCGGCCTCCCGAAAGATCCACCTCGGGCACCATCTCGACGGTAAAGGGGACCAATACCGCCGATTTATCGCCTTTGTTCTCCGGCACAATCTCCAACATGTCGCCCGCACCAAAATCATGCAGCCGCAGGATCGTTCCGAACTTCGTTCCATTCGGAAAGAATACCGGCAAGCCGATCAGGTCGGCATGATAATATTCTTCCTCTTCTTCCGTCTCGGGCAACCGGTCCCGTGCGATATAAAGCTCTGTTCCCTTAAGAGCCTCGGCCGCAGTGCGATCTGATATACCCTTTATTCGCACCACCGGCAAACCTTTGCTGAGGCCGACAACTTTCAGCTTATAAGTTGTCTTGCCCGACTGATCCTGCAAGGGGCCGTAGGCGGCAATATCTTCGGGTTTTTCAGTGAAACTTTTCACCTTCAACTCGCCCTTGATACCTTTTACCCCGACGATCACGCCCAGCAGCAACATGCCCGCCTGTGGCATAACGATAAGTCCTTAAGCTTCCGCTTTCTGCTCATCCTCTTCTGCCGCAGCTTCCTCGGCAGGAGCTTCTTCAGCAGCGGCCTCTTCAACCGGTGCTTCTTCTGCCGGAGCCTCTTCTTCAGGTGCTGCCGCAGCTTCAGCAGCTGCTTCTTCCGCAGCCTGCTTTGCTTCGGCCTGCTCCCGCAAACGTTCCTGCGCCTTGGCTTTTGGCTTCGCTTTCTCCGGGTTGTTGCGAACGGGCTTTTCACCGAGACCGGCGCTTGCCATCAGGCTGGCGACGCGATCCGTCGCTTTTGCGCCATTCCCGATCCAGTACTGGATACGCTCGGCATTCAGGGATACACGATCCTCGCTATCCTTCGGCAACATCGGGTTATAGGTACCAAGGCGTTCAATATACCGACCATCGCGCGGGCTGCTGGCTTCGGCCACGACAACACGATAGAAAGGCCGCTTCTTGGCGCCCTGACGGGTGAGGCGAATTTTCAATGCCATATTAGGTTCTTTCCTTTAACAGATTCAATTTCGGTTACAGTTTCATTCCCGGCGGTAAAAGGCCCTGCATGCCACCACGCGCAATGCCCTTCTTGCCAAGTTTCTTTACTTTTTTCATCATGCCGGCCATCTGCTTGTGCTGTTTCAGCAGACGGTTGACATCCTGAACGCTCATGCCGGATCCTGCGGCAATCCTCTTCTTACGGGACGCGGCGATAATCTGCGGATTGCGCCGCTCCTTCGGTGTCATGGACTGGATCATGGCTTCCTGACGAATCAGAAGCTTGTCGTCAAGATTTGCCGAATCCAGCTGCTTCTTCATCTTACCGACACCAGGCAACATCCCGATCAAGCTGTTCATGCCGCCCATTTTACGCATCTGACGCAACTGGTTTGCCAGATCATCCAGATCAAACGTGCCCTTCTGCATTTTGAGGGCAAGCTTCTCAGCTTCGTCTTTCTCGATGGTTTCCGCTGCTTTCTCGACCAGCGAAACGATATCGCCCATGCCAAGAATCCGGTTCGCGATCCGGTCCGGATGGAACGATTCCAGCGCATCAAGCTTCTCACCGGTACCCAGCAGTTTAATGGGACAGCCGGTTACCTCGCGCATGGAGAGAGCCGCACCGCCGCGGCCATCGCCATCGATACGGGTCATGACGATACCGGTGACATCAACACGCGACTTGAACTGCTCCGCCACGTTAACGGCATCTTGACCGGTCAGGCTATCGACAACGAGAAGGGTTTCCGTTGGCTTGGTATTGCGATGGACGGCGTCCATCTCCGCCATCAGTTCCTCATCCACATGCAGGCGGCCCGCTGTGTCCAGAAGGATGACATCGATACCCTGCAACCGGGCCGACTGAACGGCGCGATTCGCGATATCCACCGGCATCTGACCGGCAACAATCGGCAATGTAGCAACACCTGTTTGCTCACCCAGGATTTTTAGCTGTTCCTGAGCCGCTGGACGGCGAACGTCAAGAGAGGCCATCATGACCTTCTTGCCCTTCTTCTCCGTCAGCCATTTCGCAATTTTCGCTGTCGATGTGGTTTTACCGGAACCCTGCAGGCCAACCATCATGTAGACAACCGGGGGCACAGCGACGAGGTTCAGCTCCTGCTGCTCGGAGCCCAACATCTCGATCAGCTGGTCATGAACAACCTTAATGACCATCTGCGCCGGATTAACGGACTTCAGAACTTCCGTGCCAACCGCTTTGGCTTTGACCCGCTTGATAAAGCTTTTGACAACAGGCAGCGCGACATCGGCCTCAAGAAGGGCAACGCGCACTTCGCGCATCGCCTCCGAGACGTCTGCCTCTGTAAGGGCACCCCGCTTGGTCAATCGCCCAAGCACATCGCCCAGTCTGCCTGTCAAACTTTCGAACATTTGGCCTTTAACCTGTTCAAACCACGCTTTAATTCCATCTCGCGGCAACCGTTTCAAGCAACGCAAAAAAGCGCCAGGGCGCGAAACTCGCGGGCTGACGGATACCAAAATGGTACTTCTATGTTGCGACTCAGTTGTCTTGAGTGGCCGGAATTAGCCACAGACACCCGCATAAGTCAAGCAGAACTCTTGGTGAGCCGCCGATAAATATGCTGGACCGCAGGCACACAAACGCCTATATCGCGGGTTATGGAACCGATACCTTTCATAAAGATGCATGGTCTTGGCAATGATTTCGTCATCATTGACGGACGCGAGCGGCTGCCCGAACTGTCGGGAGACGCCCTGCGTGCAATTGCCGATCGGCATCGCGGTGTCGGCTACGACCAGTTGATCGTGATGGAACCGGGTGGTCCGGATGCCACGATTTTCATGCGTATCTATAATGCAGATGGTAGCGAGGCGGAAGCCTGCGGAAATGCGACGCGCTGTGTTGCCCATCTGTTAATGCAGGAAAGTGGCACGCAAGTGGTCACCATAGAAACGCGGGCCGGATTGCTCATCGGTACCAGAAGCGATCACGGCGACATCGTTATCGATATGGGAAAGCCAAAGCTGGAGTGGCAACAAATTCCGCTGTCGAAGCCTGAGGACACGGCACATGTCCGGCTTGAAATCGGACCGCTTGCCGATCCGGTTGCGGTGAATATGGGCAACCCCCACGCCGTCTTCTTTGTTGACGACGCGGAGACGGTTGATCTCGAAAAATGGGGTCCGGTGGCTGAAACCCACCCGATGTTTCCCGAAAAGGCAAATATCAGCGTTGTCAGCAGGATGGAGAACGGTGAGTTTCGGCTGCGTGTCTGGGAACGCGGTGTCGGCATAACGCTTGCCTGTGGTTCGGCGGCCTGCGCCACCATGGTCGCCGCCAACATCCGCGGTTTTGTAGATAAGACCGCCAGATTACACCTTAATGGCGGGCCGCTTGACATGCGCATTGACGAGAACGGCCATATCTTTATGGGCGGCGCAATTGCAACGTCTTTTCGCGGGTTTCTGGATACTGCCCTGTTGAAAGGAGCCGCGTGATGGGAGAGGCAAAACCGCTCGCCCTGCCGGAAGTGATAACTTTCGGCTGCCGCCTGAACACCTATGAGTCCGAGGTCATGCGCGGACATGCCGCTGCGGCGGGCATGAACAATGCCATCATCATCAATAGCTGCGCCGTCACCAATGAAGCCGAGCGCCAGGCACGGCAGGCCGTGCGAAAGGCCCGCCGGGACCACCCGGACGCAAAAATCATTGTCACCGGCTGCGCCGCCCAGACAAACCCGGATCAGTTTGCAAAAATGCCCGAAGTTGACCAGATCCTCGGGAATCTAGAAAAGCTGGAACCGAGCGCCTTCGAAACGGAACAGAGCGAGCGCGTTCAGGTAAATGACATCATGTCCGCGGAGGAAACCGCCGGTCACCTGATCGAGGGGTTCGACGGCCGCGCCCGGGCTTTCCTGCAAATCCAGAACGGATGCGACCATCGCTGCACCTTCTGCATTATCCCCTATGGCCGTGGCAACAGCCGGTCAGTCCCCCTCGGGGCAATCGTCGATCAGGCGCGCGCGCTCACCCAGAATGGATACAAGGAATTCGTCTTGACCGGTGTTGACATCACTGCCTATGGCGAAGATTTGCCCGGCCGACCGACCTTGGGTCAGATGTGCCGCCGCCTGCTGAGTGCCGTACCACAAATCGAACGGTTACGTCTGTCCTCACTCGATCCGGTGGAAGTCGATGATGACTTATGGCGCCTTATAGAGTCGGAACCCCGGCTTATGCCGCATCTTCATATCAGCCTTCAGGCGGGGGATGATATGGTTTTGAAAAGAATGAAACGGCGGCATTTGAGGAAAGACGTATATGATTTTGTCGAAAAAGCGCGAAAGCTGAGGCCAGAAGTCGTGTTCGGCGCGGATATCATTGCGGGCTTCCCCACCGAGACCGATGAAATGGCAGCAAACAGCCTGAAGCTGATCGAGGAATGCGATATCGCCTATCTGCATGTTTTTCCTTATTCCGCACGTCCGGGGACGCCCGCCGCAAAAATGCCGCAGGTACCGGGAGATATTCGAAAGGCCCGTGCCGCTGCCCTTCGTCAGGCGGGAGAGCTTAACCTGTCCCGGTTTCTTGAAACGCTGGTCGGAACCGAACAATCCATCTTGGTGGAAAATGAGACAACGGGAAGGACACTGCATTATGTTCCGGTCGACCTTGATTTCCCAGTAAACGGAGGCGACATTGTCGACGTTAGAATTACGGGCACAGATGGCAGAAAATTATTTGCCGGACCTTTGGAACAAACAGCGTAATGAGTGAAACGAAAGAGAAAAAGGGCTGGTTCCGTCGACTAAGCGATGGCTTAAAACGCTCCTCTGGCGCCATATCGAGTGGTATTTCCGATATCTTCACAAAGCGCAAGCTCGACGATGACGTCGTTGAAGAGCTGGAAGAGCTGTTGATCAGCGCTGATCTTGGCGTTGCAACGGCCGCCCGCATTTCAGCCAATATCGCAAAATCCCGCTATGACAAAGAGACATCACCTGAGGAAATACGGACCGCACTCGCTGATGAGGTCGCCCTCATTCTCAATCCGGTCGCAAAGGATTTTGAACTACAGGAAGATCGCAAGCCCCATGTGGTTCTCATTGTCGGGGTGAACGGATCCGGGAAAACGACGACCATTGGCAAACTTGCCAAGCAATATCGGGCGATGGGCAAAAAGGTCGTTCTCGCCGCGGGAGATACATTTCGTGCGGCGGCGGTTGAACAGCTCCAAGTCTGGGGCCAGCGCACGGGCTGCGACGTTGTCACTACCAAAGTCGGAGGTGATGCGGCCGGTCTCGCTTATTCAGCCCTTGAGAAAGCGAAGAATGACGGCGCGGATTTACTTCTGATCGATACCGCCGGGCGTCTGCAGAACAAGTCGGACTTGATGGCGGAACTTGAGAAAATTCTGCGTGTGATCAAAAAGCTCGATCCGGATGCCCCGCATTCCTGCATTCTGGTGCTGGATGCAACAACAGGTCAGAACGCCCTCAACCAGGTGGAGATCTTCGGTAAAACCTGCGATGTGACCGGCTTGGTCATGACCAAGCTGGACGGAACGGCCCGCGGTGGTGTGCTTGTCGCAATCTCGGATCGCTTTGGCCTGCCAGTGCACGCCATCGGTGTCGGTGAAGGGGAAGACGACCTGCAAGCCTTCGCCGCGAAGGATTTTGCCCGCGCCCTTTCCGGTGTCGCTGACAACTAAAAGGAACGCAGACATGACAAGCAGCAAACCAATGCCCAAGGGATTGAAACCGGCGACAGAGCTTGGGCCTATACTGATATTCTTCGCGGCCTATTATTTTGGTGATCTGTTCATTGCGACGGCGGCCATCATGATCACCACCCTTCTCTCGCTAGCCATTTCCTATTTCTATACAAGAAGTTTGCCGATGATGCCTTTGGTTACGGCAGTGGTCGTGACCATTTTCGGCGGGCTTACCCTGTATCTGAACGACGAAGCCTTCATAAAAATGAAGCCAACGATCATATACGGGATTTTCGCGGCAGTTCTGTTAGCCGGACTGATGCTCGGGAAATCTTTTATCAAAATCCTGTTTGATAATTTCTGGAAGCTCGATGATGAAGGGTGGAAAAAGCTGACAATCCGCCTCGCCGTTTTCTTCTTGATCATGGCAGTGGCAAACGAGTTGATCTGGCGAAATCTTTCGACAGAGATATGGGTCAATGCAAAGGTCTTCGGATTCACTGCCGCAACATTCCTCTTTTTCGTTGCACAGGTGCCGCTGATAACCCGGCACGGAACCCAGGAAAAGCCAAATCCGGACGCATGAGCCTTCGTTACTTCCCTCTCGACGGTACCGATTTCCGCCTCAGTATGGGGCTTCAGGCCCTGCGAGACCGTTCATGGATTGATACGGATCAGAACCATGGGCGGGATGTCGCTGAAAAAAGCAGATTAATTCAAGATTATCGGGATCAGGTCTTTGCCGAAACATCCGGGAGCCTGCCCGCGCAGCAGAAAATCCGTCAGCTTGTGGAAGATGAACTGGCCGCCAACCATCGCGACATTACAGCAGGCACATCGGCAAAAGACGAGCCCAGTCCGCTTGTTCAGGCTGGCCTTATCGTGCAAGAGGATCTGGTCCTCATGAGAGAGACGGATGACGGATATACCCTGGCGGCGGCATGTGTCTGCTTTCCGACCGGATGGAACCTGCCGGAGAAAATCGGCAAGGTTATGCAGGCTATTCATCAGCCCGTCCCGGGGCTCAACCCACGCATCGGTAACCCCATAGACCGCTTCTTCCGGAACCTGAGACCTGGCAAGAAAGTGGAGCGGTTCAATTGGGGCTTATATGACAGCGATGCCCTGTTTCAGCCCGGCTGGTGGCGCAAGGACCGCGCCGTCGATACGTCCATCACTCATCAGAATGTCGGCGAAAAGATCTTCTTCCGGGTCGAGCGGCAAACTCTGCAACGGATTGACGATGATCTGG
>TARA_R110000787_G_scaffold16622_36_pt1 | contig 40474 bp, 37 predicted proteins | sample TARA_R110000787 | Tara Oceans TARA_R110000787 (sample SAMEA4397920) | marine metagenome | biome: Polar Biome; feature: [DCM] deep chlorophyll maximum layer (ENVO:01000326); material: water (ENVO:00002006), including particulate matter (ENVO:01000060) such as... | depth 35 m | reverse complement strand
TCTGCCCCGGTCGGCACATGCGGGCGGGGGTCGCGATGTTCGCGCCGCAGAATAAACCCGCTTCCGGAATTTGCCTGTGAGCCGGCACCCAGTTCCAGGCCCGGTTCGCGCCCGCCCTGCAATTCCAGAAACACCTCGCCCAGCAATTGCGCATCCAGCAGCGCCCCGTGCTTGTCGCGGGCGCTGAGATCAATGCCAAAACGCTGGCAGAGCGCATCAAGGCTGGCCCGTGCCCCGGGAAACCGCTTTCGGGCCATCTGTACCGTGTCGATGGAGCGTGACATCGGCAATTCAGCCCGCCCGATCATTTTCAGTTCCGCATTCAGGAACTTCATATCAAATTCGGCATTGTGGATGACCAGCGGCGCATCCCCGATGAAGGTCAGAAAATCATCCACCACATCGACGAATAACGGTTTGTCCGACAGAAACTCTTCCGACAGGCCGTGAACCTCGAACGCACCGGTCGGCATATCCCGTTCCGGATTCAGATAGCGGTGAAAATCCACACCCGTCGCAATGTGATTGATCAGTTCGACACAGCCAATTTCAACAATCCGGTCGCCGGATTGCGGATTAAAGCCGGTGGTTTCCGTATCCAGAACAATATGACGCATCAGCTTACTCGTTTCATATCCGTTATGGTCAGGTAGTAACCCGGTCAAGAATCGCCGTCAAACGTCGCCAGGTATCAGCACGGCCAAGAGATGTGGGTACGACAAAATCAGCCCGCCGGCGTTTTTCGGCTTCGCCCATCTGTTTGGCCCGGATGGTCTGCAACCGCTCCATCGTCATGCCGGGCCGGGCCAGCACGCGACGGGTCTGAACGAATTTCGGCGCCGTCACCACAATGCTGTAATCACAGCGCCCGGACCGGCCACTTTCAAACAGCAGGGGGATATCCAGCACAACAACCCGGCAGCCCTGACCGCGGGCAATCCGGAGAAACCTTTCTTCGGCCCGGCGGACCCGGGGATGCAGAATAGCCTCCAGCGCCTTCAGGGCAGGGGGATTGCCAAAAACCTCCGCACCCAGCGCCTTGCGATCAACGACACCATCATGAACGACACCGGGGAACTGGTTGGCGACCGCATCAACAGCTTCGCCGCCACGTTCCATCAGCCGGTGCACGGCCCGATCCGCATCATGAACCCGAAGGCCCATTCGGGCGAACATCCCTGCTGCCGTTGATTTTCCCATGCCGATAGACCCGGTAAGGCCGAGAATAATCATGGCGCGCCATATATTTCCGGGAAAACGGCCTGACGCAGGGCATCATCGACCACCGGCCGCCGGCCAAACCAGGCTTCAAAACCGGGGACGGCCTGATGCAGCAGCATGCCCGGCCCGGTGACTACCCGTGAGCCCCGGGCCTTCGCAGATATCAGGAGGTCCGTTTCCACCGGCGCATAGATAATATCGGCAACTGTGGCCTGTGGGGATAAATCATCAAGCCGGATTTCCAGCGGCGGGTTGTCTTTCATCCCGAGACTGGTGGTGTTGACCAGTAACCCGGCATCCGACAAAACCGCTTCCCGCTCGGTCCAGTCCAGCACATGAACAGGCGAGCCAAGTTCACCAGCAATCGCCTCAGCCCGCGCCTTTGTCCGGTTGAGCAACCGGATTTCGGGAACACCCCTGTCAATCAGGGCAACTATAATGGCCCGTGCTGCCCCGCCCGCGCCCAGAACTACTGCCGGCGCATCAGCCTTCCAGTCGGAAACCTGATCCTGCAAATTCATCAGAAACCCGAAACCATCAGTGTTGGTGGCCAGGCTGGAGCCGTCTTCCCGGAAGATAATCGTATTGGCCGCAGCAATCCGGCGGGCCAGATCATCTGCCTCATCTGCCAGTAACAGTGCTGCTTCCTTATGGGGAATGGTTACATTCACCCCGGAAAAGCCCATTTTCGGCAAAGCCCGGAAGACCGTTTCAAAATCACCGGGGTTAACCGGTAACGGCAGATAGGCACCATCAATATCATAGCGTGCCAGCCAGTGCCCCTGTAGCCGGGGTGACCGGCTGTGGCTGACCGGCCAGCCCATAACACCGGCGAGCTTTGCCGCCCCGCTCAGCCCTGTCATGCAACAACGCCCTGTTCGCGCAGAATATCCAGCAAGGGCAACAGCGGCATCCCGAGAATGGTGAAATGATCGCCCTTCACCTCGGAAAACAGATGCATTCCCATACCTTCAATCTTGTAACAGCCGACCGTCTGGAAAACTTCGTCACCGATGTGATCGAGATACCGGTCGATATAGTCATTCGACAGGTTTCGCATGGTGATTTCCGCAATCCCCGTGTGATGCCAGATCCGCGCACCATTGCGGAACAGAACAACTGAGCTGACGAGCTGGTGCTTTTTCCCGGATAAGGCCCGGAGTGAACCAACCGCATGGTCACGGTCCACCGGTTTTTCAAACCAGACGCCGCCACAATCAAGCAACTGATCGGCCGCAATAATAATTCCGGTTTCGTAACGACCGGAAACCTTCATACCTTTAAGTTCTGCCAGTGCTTCAGCAGCTGCACTGGTGGTCACCCGATCTGCCCGAAGTCCGTTCCGGAAACTTTCTTCATCCACATTCGCGGGATGCAGTTGCACATCCAGCCCGGCCGCCCGCAACATTGCGGCCCGTGCTTCTGAGCCGGAGGCCAGAATCAGAGGTATGGTGGCCGCGTTCGGGCCAGCCGGAAAAGGAAGGAGATCACTCATGCCTGGGTATCCTTGAATTCACCATAATAAGTCAGAATGGCAGCGGCTGTTTCTTCGATAGATTTTCGGGTGACGTCAATCACCGGCCAGCCATGTCTGGAACAAAGCCGGCGCGCCATCTGGGTTTCTGCTTTCACCGCATCGGGATCAACATAGTCGGTGGTGTCTTCCTGATTCAGCATCCGCAACCGGTTCCGGCGAATTTCGATCAGCCGTTTCGGATCCTTGGTCAGCCCGACAACCATCGGACGGGTAACACTTTCCAGTTCTGGCGGAACGGGACAGCCCGGTACCAACGGAATATTCGCCACCTTGATGCCGCGCTGAGCCAGATAAATACAGGTCGGGGTTTTCGAGGTTCTGGACACACCAACAACAATGATATCTGCCTCATTCAGATCATGAGTCAGCTGACCGTCATCATGGCTCATGGTGAAATGCACAGCCTCAATACGCTCAAAATATTCCGTATCCATGACATGCTGGCGACCTGGCTGTCCGCGGATCGCTGATCCGGCATAGGCAGCAAGACCGGCAAGCACGGAATCCATGATCGAAATACAGGGAAGCCCCATTTCCCGGCAGCTTTCTTCCAGAACAACCCGCAAACCCGGATCAACCACTGTAAAGACGACAGGACCGGGATTTTCCGCAATTCCGGCAGCAACCCGCTGCATCTGTCCCCGCGTGCGAACCAGCGACCAGACATGTTCAATCGGATTGACGTTCTCAAGCTGAACAACGCAGGCACGCGCAACAGCGTTTACTGTTTCACCCGTTGCATCAGAAACCAGATGGATGTGGAAATCTCGTGTATTGTTCAGCGTCATTTCTCATGTCCTGGGGATAGAATCATCACCTTCACAAAAAGGTGCTTTTATCCCCTAACTGTCCTGAAGAAACCTACCCGGTTATGGGATGAGGGCAACCGGACTTTCACAGATCAGGGCAAGTCGGATAACCGGAATGATAAAAATTTGATCCCCGTTTTCCACGTCTGACCAGAATATTTATACATCAGCACTGATGCTGGTTTCAGGCTTTCTGTCCGACCTTTATCCACCTGAAAATTGCCTGCTTCCAGGATCAAAGTTAATTCTGGATGGCATTGTGGATGAAATTTAATCCCCGGTTTCCGCATCCCCTACTACAACTATCCTCATCCTATTAGATTCTTTATATTTGATTGGAAGGATACGAGAGGCCATACCCCGGATATGAAAACGACAGCTGAAAAACCTTTTCTCAGGGTCCTCCGGGGTGAGGCACTTGAGACCCCGCCCATCTGGATCATGCGACAGGCCGGACGTTACCTGCCGGAATACCGTGCCTTGCGGGAAAAGCAGCCAGACTTTCTGAAGTTCTGCTATACACCGGAAATGACTGTTGAAGCGACATTGCAGCCAATCCGGCGCTATGGCTTTGATGCCTCCATCCTGTTTTCAGATATTCTCGTCATTCCGGATGCCCTTGGACAAAAGGTCTGGTTTGAAGGTGGTGTCGGACCAAAACTTGAACCGGTTACCTCAGCAGCGACACTGATTTCTGATCCGGCCGAAGCAGTAGACGGTCTTCTGGCACCAGTTATGGAAACGGTTCGTCAATTACGGGCCGCCCTGCCTCCTGAAGTAGCGCTGATTGGGTTTGCAGGGGCGCCATGGACGGTCGCCAGTTATATGGTTGAAGGTGGTTCCAGCCGGGATTTTTCGAAACTCAAACAGCTGGCCTATGCCTGTCCGGATGATTTTCAGGGTATTATCGACCGGCTCGTTGAGACGACGATTGTCTATCTTTGCCGCCAGGTTGATGCAGGTGCTGATGTTCTCCAGCTTTTTGATACCTGGGCCGGGATCCTGCCGCCGGCTGAATTCCGTAAATGGTCAATCGAGCCGACCCGGCGAATTTGTGAAGGCGTCCGGTCAGAACATCCTGACATTCCGATTATCGGTTTTCCGCGTGATGCCGGTCTGATGCTTGGCGAATATGCGGAGAAAACCGGGGTCACTGCCGTCAGTATCGATACGTCGACCCCGCTGGGTGCGGCGGCTGATCTGGTAAAGGGCCGGCCGGTTCAGGGTAATCTTGATCCAATCCATCTGATCAGTGGTGGTGAGGCGCTGGACCGGGCTGTTGATGAAGTGCTGGAAGCCGGGAAGGGCCGGCCCCATATCTTCAATCTCGGTCATGGAATTCTGCCGCCGACACCGCCGGAAAATGTTCAGCGAATGATTGATCGGGTTCGCAACGTTGGCTGACCGGCCACGAAGGAATTTGATTTATGGCGAAAACCGCTGTTGTTCTGCTGAATCTCGGAGGGCCGGACAAACCGGAATCTGTTGAACCCTTTCTGTTCAACTTCTTCCGTGACCCGGCAATTATCGGTGCACCCAATCCAATCCGCTGGCTGATCGCAAAACTGATCTGCAAAAGACGCGGGCCGGTGGCCCGTGAAATCTATGCCCATCTGGGTGGTGGTTCACCATTACTGCCCCTGACCCGTAATCAGGCTGATGCACTTGAAGCCAGCCTGGAAAATGAGGTCGATGACATAAAATGCTTTGTCTGCATGCGCTACTGGCATCCGATGAGCGGCGAGGTTGCAGCTGAGGTCAAAGCATGGGGGGCGGACAAGGTGGTGCTTCTGCCGCTTTATCCACAGTATTCGACAACAACGACAGGCTCGGCGATCAAGGCCTGGCGCGAGGCAGCCCGTGATGCGGGCCTGCTGGCAGAGGAAAAACTTGTCTGCTGTTATCCGGAACATCCGGGATTTGTTGAATCGATGGCAGAGTTAACCCGCCCCGTTCTGGAACAGGCACGGACAAAGGGAACGCCAAGGCTGCTCTTTTCGGCTCATGGCCTGCCCTGCAAGATCATCAAGGCTGGAGACCCCTATCAACGCCATGTAGAGGCCTCAGCAGCAGCGATTGTTAAGCGACTGGGGGTCGATGGCCTGGATCACGTTACCTGCTATCAGAGCCGCGTCGGACCGCTGGAATGGATCGGTCCGTCAACCGAGGATGAAATCCTCCGGGCCGGGAAGGATGGTGTTCCACTGGTCATTCTGCCGGTTGCCTTTGTGTCGGATCATTCCGAAACGCTGGTTGAACTGGATATAGAATATCGTGAACTGGCAGAACAGAATGGTGTTCCCGGTTATTTTCGGGTTCCCGCACTGAACACGGATAAAGCCTTTATCGGTTGTCTGACAGATCTGGTACAAAACGCGCTGGCAGATAAATCACTGGCCTGCGCCGAGGATGACCCCTGTGGCTGTATCATTGATATCCGGGGTGGCGGGCATGTTCTGGAGAAAGCATCAGCATGATTGATTTCATTGGCGACTGGTATCTCTGGATCAAGGCATTGCATGTGATGTCGATCATCGCCTGGATGGCGGGACTGCTCTATCTGCCGCGCCTGTTCGTTTATCACTGCGAGGCGGAAACAGGCTCTGATCAGTCTGAAACCCTGAAGATCATGGAGCGACGCCTGCTGCGGGGGATCATGAACCCTGCAATGATCGCCGCCTGGGTCTTCGGGTCGATGATGGTTGTTTATCAGGCCGCCACCGGTTTTGAAGGCTGGCTGCATGTGAAGCTGCTGGCGGTTGTCCTGATGACAGTCTTTCACCATATGGCAGGACGCTGGCGGAAAGATTTTCTGGCGGACCAGAACCAGCGCAGCCAGCGTTATTTCCGGATCATGAATGAGGTTCCGGCTGTACTGATGGTCGTGATTGTCATCATGGTTATTGTAAAACCCTTCTGAAGATCACCGTTGACGGATGAACAGGTTGTAGCTACATGTATGGTTCGGTAGCTGTCCGGCTGCCGCGTCAATCAACAATTCGAAGGCGATAACGCCTCAGTAAACGGCCCTGAATTAAGGCCCGGTCTGCCTTCGATCATGACATTTCCCTTTTCCCATGTGTTTTCACTAATCGAGCGACTTCATGAATCTTCAGGATCTGAAAGACAAATCACCGGCTGACCTTCTCGCTTTTGCAGAGGAGCTTGAAGTCGAGAATGCAAGCACCCTGCGCAAGCAGGACATGATGTTCGCCATTCTGAAACAACTGGCCGAAAATGACGTCGCAATTTCCGGGCTTGGTGTGCTGGAAATTCTGCAGGACGGTTTCGGCTTTCTGCGGTCACCGGAAGCCAACTATCTTCCGGGACCAGATGATATCTATGTCTCTCCCAGCCAGGTGCGCCGCTTTGGTCTGCGTACCGGCGACACGGTTGAGGGACAGATCCGGGCTCCGAAGGAAGGCGAGCGTTATTTTGCCCTGCTGAAAGTAGCCCAGGTCAATTTTGAGGATCCGGATGCAGTTCGTCATCGCATCAACTTTGACAACCTGACCCCGCTTTACCCGGAAGAACGGCTGAAACTGGAAGTCGATAATCCGGAGAAGAAAGACAACACCACGCGGGTCATTGATCTGGTGGCCCCGATCGGTAAAGGCCAGCGCGCCCTGATCGTCGCTCCGCCGCGCACCGGTAAAACGATGATCCTGCAGAACATCGCTCATGCGATTTCAGTCAATCACCCGGAAACCTATCTGATTGTCCTGCTGATTGATGAGCGGCCGGAAGAAGTGACGGATATGGCCCGTTCCGTGAAGGGTGAGGTTGTCTCCTCGACCTTTGACGAGCCGGCCACCCGCCATGTGCAGGTAACCGAGATGGTGCTGGAAAAGGCCAAGCGTCTGGTCGAACACAAGCGGGATGTGGTTATCCTGCTGGATTCCATCACCCGTCTGGCCCGTGCCTACAACACGGTTGTACCGAGCTCCGGCAAGGTGCTGACCGGTGGTGTTGATGCAAATGCCCTGCAGCGGCCGAAGCGTTTCTTTGGTGCGGCGCGTAATATCGAAGAAGGCGGATCACTGACCATCATCGGCACGGCGCTGATCGATACCGGGTCACGTATGGACGAAGTCATCTTCGAGGAATTCAAGGGTACGGGTAACTCGGAACTTATTCTTGATCGCAAGCTGTCCGACAAACGGACCTTCCCGGCGATTGATATCAGCAAGTCTGGCACCCGGAAGGAAGAACTTCTGGTCGACAAGGGCACGCTCGCCAAGATGTGGGTGCTGCGTCGTATCCTGAACCCGATGGGGACTGTCGATGCCATGGAATTCCTGCTCGACAAGCTGAAGCATTCCAAAAACAACGACGATTTCTTCGACGCCATGAATTCCTGATGCTGACAGCCTGACAATCCACCGGGGTTGTCAGGCCTGCTTTAGCTGGAATTGCTGGCGATCATGATGATCGTTATCACGAAGATAAGTGTAGCAAGACCGATCAGGCCGTTGATCAACAGTGATCGGTGCAGAAACCGTCCAGAGTTTTTCGCCATCCGGGTCACCCGTTTAAGATTGTCGTCATAACGATCACGGTGAGACCAGACATTCGGATCAGGCCCGCGGATCAGCAGATCAGTGGTAACAATCATCCCGAACAGATCCGGATCGACGGTGCGGAGAGAATGGTCCGGCTTGTTGGTTTTTGCGATCCACAACCGGCGATCTGTTTCTGCTCCGGCACTACCGGGCAGAACCTCCTCCACCAAAATCCGGTTTGGCCGGTTCAGTGCAGCCACCAGTTTCTCGAACGCTGCCCTGTCTTCTTTCTGGCTCATTGCCGGTGGCCTGTCCTCAGTTCGCAGACTCTATGCAGGCCGATGATCCTCTGGGGTAGCAGAGTGTGGCATCCTTTTCTTTTGTCAGCGCCTCTTCACCCTGCTGGAGAGTAACGGGATCACTGTTTTCCATTCTTGGCCGGCTGACCTCGATAACAATGACCGCAGCGATCAGGGCGATAACGGCAATCAGGGTGAGCAGGGCAAAGATCTTGTTGACCATGAGATTGCGCCGGATAAAGACGGCGGCTTTATATTCTGCTGTCGCGACCAGCTTCTTGTTTGCCGAGAGTCGCTTGTGATGTGACCAGGTATTGGGGTCGGGACCACGGACCAGAAGATCGCTGAGAATAGCCCGTCCGACGAGATCGCTGTCCACAAGCTCAAGCTTGCGGATGGGCTCTTTTGCTGCAGCAATCCATAGAGTGGGTTCCTCACGACCATCTTCCGAGCGACTGACCTGAAGAACCAGCACCCGGTTACGTCGATCCAGTTTCCGGACAAGCTGATCGAAGTCAGTCACAACAAACATGAATTACTCCGGTCACGACACCCCATTTCCGGAGTGAGTCTGGTGAGTGGCGCTTGATATGCCAGACCGTCAGGATTTCACAGCAGCGCCTCGATGTTCAAGAGTTGTTTCTTGGTTTCCACACCACCATCCCCGGAATAACCCCCCAGCTTGCCCCCGGCTGCAACCACACGATGGCAGGGGATGATGATCGGGATGGTGTTTCGTCCGCAGGCATTGGCGACAGCCCGCGATCCGGACCCAAGCTCTGTTGCCAGTTCGCCATATGTCCGTGTCTGTCCGTAGGGAATGGCTGACATCACCCGCCAGACGTTTTGCTGATGCGGTGTGCCATCCGGTGCCAGCGGCAGGTCGAAGTTCTGAAGATCACCGTCGAAATAGGCGTCGAGTTGTTCTCGGGCCGTCACGAGCAGCGGTGTTTCCCTGACCAGACCGAATTCATCCGGGGCCCAGCCCCAGTCGAGGGCGATAATCTGACCATCGGCTTCGGTCAGGGTGAGATCACCGACCGGACTATGCATGGAAAGCTGATACATCATCTAGTGGGTCCTGATTTCCTGATTCAGAGCAGAAGCAATCTCAGTAAGGCTAGTTACGGGAGCGGAACAGACTGTCCCATGGCAGATATAGAGTGTGGTCCTGTTATCGACCATCGCCTTGCCAAAGGCCGGATGTGTATCGGGCAGATCATCACTGCTGTTCAGGAGAAGCCGGGTTGCAACGGGGAGGGGGTGTTGCCGGACGGCTCTGGAGAAGCTGGCAATGTCGGCTTCATCACGGCCCAGAATCACCAGATCAACAGAATCAATCAGCAGTTCATAACCGCCAATCAGAGTGGGATAGCTGATATAGCGCTGGCTGAAATCACCGGTAAAGGTTTTGAACAGATGTTCAGCCTGATGCCGCCAGGTCACATCGCCTGTGAGACGCCAGAGCCGGGCCAGGACCTCCATCATGACACCGTTTCCGGCCGGCACGGCATTATCCATGGCTGTCCGGGTGCGGGTGATCAGAGCTTCTGCATTGTCGGCGGTGAAGAAGTATCCACCCTGTTCCTTGTCCAGAAAATGCGTGTTGGCGTAGTCGACCCAGTTGATGGCCTGATCAAGACAGGCTTTATCGCCGGTGGCCTCAAACAGTGCAATACCGGCCCGTGCCATCTGGGCATAGTCATCAAGAATACCCGGCGCAGAATTGCGACCGAGGCGATGTGCGTGTGACAGGCAGTTTCCGTCATTCATGTTCTGTAAAACAAAGGACCAGGCGCTGATGGCCCGGTTTGTCCATTCCGGCTCGCCAAAGGTGGCACCTGCATCTGCCAGCGCCGCGATCATCATGCCGTTCCAGTCACTCAGAACCTTGTCATCAAGGTCGGGACGGATACGCTTTTCCCGCTCAGCAAACAGTTTGGCCCGCATTCCGGCAAGGGCGGCTTCCTGACTGTGGTCGTTCAGCTCCGGGGCTTTGGTACGGCGGAGGATGGTTTTACCCTCCCAGTTGCCGTGTGGCCCAACATCATAGGCGGCTTTGAAGACGGTGCTGTCTTCACCCAGCAGGGCGTCTATCTCCGCCTCCTGCCAGACATAGAATTTCCCTTCCTCTCCTTCGCTGTCGGCATCAATGGTGCTGGAAAAGGCACCACCCTCAGTAATCATTTCCCGTTCAAGCCAGGCAACACATTCCCGGATGCGGGTTTCATACAGATCGCTGCCGGTTTCCCGCCAGACATCAACCAGCAGGTCGATCAGCTGCGCATTGTCATAGAGCATCTTCTCAAAATGTGGGGCGAGCCATTCGTCATCTGTGGAATATCGGGCATAGCCACCGCCAAGATGGTCATAAATTCCGCCCTGTGACATAGCATCAAGGGTTCGGATGACGGCCTGTTTGAGATCAGGATTGCCGGTGCGCAGTCCGGACCGCCAGAGAAATTTGAAGATACAGGGCTGGGGGAATTTTGGTGCTCCGTTCAGCCCGCCATGGACGGGATCGACAGCGCGAAGCAGGGAGGTTGCTGCGGCATCAATCCCGGCGAGGGAGATATCCTCGCCGGCGGCACCCGCTTCAGCGGACATTTTTGCCAGACCGTCTCGCAAGGCACCGACATTCTTCACAATATCCTCTGACTTCCGCTGGTAGGCGGAACTGACACCATTCAGAAGCTGACGGAAGGAAGGCATGCCATAGCGGGGTGTATCGGGGAAATAGGTGCCGCCCCAGAATGGCTCACCATCCGGTGTCAGGAACATGGTCAGCGGCCATCCACCCTGTTGTCCCAGCAAGTGCAGGGTCGACTGATAGATGGCATCCAGATCGGGGCGTTCCTCCCGGTCGACTTTGATATTGATGAACAGGTTGTTCATGATGTCGGCCGTCTCCGGATCCTCAAAACTTTCATGGGCCATCACATGACACCAGTGACAGGCTGCATATCCGATGGAGAGCAGGATTGGTTTATCCTCGGCTTTTGCAGCCTGCAGTGCATCGGCTCCCCAGGGTCGCCAATGGACAGGGTTGTCCTGATGCTGCAAAAGATAGGGACTGGTTTCGTTCGACAGCAGATTTCTGTCACCCATGCGGAAAAGCCTTATGATAATGAACCGTCAGGTTTTAACTTAGTGTGTCTGGCGGCAGGCGAACACCCCACTGAAGGGAAGATAGCAAGATGAAGATTACTGTTGATATCGATTGCACACCTGAAGAAGCCAGAAGCTTCCTCGGTTTGCCGGATGTTCAGCCGATGCAGGCGGCATTGCTGGAACAGATGCAGGAAACCATGGCCAAGAATCTGGCCGGAATGGATGCAGAGACGATGATGAAAACCTGGCTGCCGGCGGGCGTGCAGGGTTTTGAGCAATTACAGAAAATGTTCTGGTCGCAGTTTCAGGCAAGTGGAAAGTCAGACAAGACGTGATGTTTCCCGATGCTTTTGTATGTGACGTCGTGTGCGTGAGATGACGGCCGGACAGGGAACCATTTTCGCCCGATCCAGCGGCAGTGGTATTTCCGGTGTTGCGGTTCTTCGTCTGTCCGGTCCGCAGGCTGTGGAGGCGGCGCGGACAATGATCCCCGGCCCGTGGATCACGGCGCGTCAGGCCTCCTTACGTTATCTTCATGATCCGGAGACAGGAGAGACCATTGATCAGGCTTTGCTGCTCTGGTTCCCGGCGCCGGCCAGTTTCACCGGTGAAGATGTGGTGGAGATTCAGTGCCATGGCAGCAAGGCTGTCCTGACCGATCTCTATCGCATTCTGTCTCACCACCCGGGATGCCGCCCGGCGGAGGCGGGAGAATTTACCCGCAGGGCATTTGACAATGGCCGAATGGACCTGACCCAGGTTGAAGCCCTGTCAGATTTGCTGGAGGCGGAAACCACAGCACAGCGGCGGCAGGCCATCCATCAGATGTCGGGTGCGCTGGGCCGTCTCTATGATGGCTGGCGGGACCGTCTGATCCGGTCGCTCGCACATGTGGAAGCAGAGATTGATTTTCCGGAGGAAGACCTGCCGGAGGATATGCTGGCGCCGGTCCGCGCAACGGTCGGGATGCTCCAGAAAGAAATTCACGAGCATCTTGATGACAGCCGGCTGGGGGAGCGCCTTCGGGAAGGCTTCCGGCTGGCCATTGTCGGAGAGCCAAATGTTGGCAAGTCAAGTCTGCTGAACTGCCTGGCACAACGGGATGCGGCGATCGTTTCGGAAATGGCGGGCACCACCCGTGATGTGGTGGAGGTGCATCTTGATCTTGCGGGCTATCCGGTCGTGCTGGCTGACACCGCGGGGTTGAGAGAGACCAGTGACCCGATAGAACGGGAAGGGGTGATCCGGTCTCGACAGAGGATATCCGAGGCGGATCTGGTTCTTCATGTGTTTGATGCACGGGCCGGGGGCCCTGCAGAGACTATCGAGACGGACGGCACACCGGTCCTGCTGGTGGCAAACAAGACGGACCTGCTGGACCGAGTGGACAACCGCTCTCCTGAAAGGATCGGGGTGTCCGCTGAAACGGGTGCCGGTATCGGGGAGTTGCTGCACGCAATTGCCGGGCGGCTTGATTTGAACCGGTCATCCCGTTCCGAAGACACCCCATTAACGCGGGCCCGTCATCGGCAGGCCCTGGAACTGGCACTGGTCTGTCTGGATCGTTTTCAGACAGCCCCTTTGCCTGAACTGGCGGGGGAGGATCTTCGGCTCGCCATGCGTGAAATCGGGCGGATTACCGGCTCGGTTGATGTCGAAGACCTTCTTGATGTTATCTTTCGGGATTTCTGTATCGGGAAGTAGTGTTTCACGTGAAACATTCGGTTGTCCGGGGCCGGTTCCCCTTTGACTTGGATTGGGCAAATCCATACATTCCGGCTTATGCAACAGAATTATGATGTCATCGTTGTCGGGGGCGGACATGCCGGCTGTGAAGCAGCCGCGGCAGCTGCCCGCATGGGCGCGCGCACCGCATTACTGACCCATCAGCTCGACAGCATTGGCGTGATGTCCTGCAACCCGGCAATTGGCGGTCTGGCCAAAGGCCATCTGGTTCGCGAGGTCGATGCGCTGGATGGATTGATGGGCCGGGTAATTGACCGCGCTGGCATTCAGTTCCGTATGCTGAACCGAAGCAAGGGGCCGGCTGTTCGGGGGCCACGGGCGCAGGCCGACCGGAAGCTTTATCGTCTGGCGATGCAGGAAGAGCTGTGGCAGATCGACAACCTGGATCTGGTCGCTGACCCGGTTGCAGACCTGATGACCACGGATGAGGGTGTGATTTCCGGGGTCGTCGGCGAAAGTGGTACCCGTTACGCCTGCCGGGCGGTGGTGATCACCACGGGCACCTTCCTGCGCGGCGTCATCCATGTCGGTGAATCCCAGACATCCGGGGGGCGGGTTGGGGAACAGCCTTCCGTGAAACTGGCGGAACGGCTTGAAGCGCTGGGCCTGCGGATGGGCCGTCTGAAGACCGGGACACCACCCCGGCTCGATGGCCGGACGATTGCCTGGGATCAGCTTGAAGAGCAGCTGGCCGATGATCCGCCGACACCATTTTCATTCCTGACAGAGAAGGTGACGGTTCCGCAGATTTCCTGCCATATCACTTATACGACGGAACAGGCTCACGCCGTCATCACAAAGAATCTTGACCGGGCGCCGATTTATTCCGGCCAGATTTCCGGGACGGGTCCGCGCTACTGTCCGTCTATTGAAGACAAGGTTGTCCGATTTGCGGACAAGACCAGACATCAGATATTTCTGGAGCCTGAAGGGCTGGATGATCACACGGTCTATCCGAATGGCATCTCAACCAGTTTGCCCGCCGATGTGCAGGCAGAATTTCTGAAACATATTCCGGGGCTTGAGACAGCGGTCATTCTGCAACCGGGATATGCCATTGAATATGATTATGTTGATCCCCGGGAACTGGATAGCCGACTGGCCCTTCATAAATTGCCGGGCCTGTTTCTGGCGGGTCAGATCAACGGAACGACTGGATACGAAGAAGCTGCCGCGCAGGGCCTGATTGCAGGCACAAACGCGGCGCTGGTTGCAGGTGGCTCAGCCGAACAGTTCACGCTCGACCGGGCTGATGGCTATATGGGCGTGCTGATTGATGATCTGACAACGAAGGGGGTTTCGGAACCCTATCGGATGTTTACGTCCCGGGCGGAATATCGATTGTTGCTGCGGGCTGATAATGCGGACCAGCGTCTGACGCAGAGAGGCATTGATATCGGACTTGTCGGGGAGACGCGGCGGGCGGTCTATGAAACCAAGGCCGCTAAACTTGCCCATGCGCGGTCGGTGATGGAAGAAAGCCAGGCCACGCCGAACGCGTTGATCAGTTTCGGGATCAATATCAACCTGGATGGGCAGCGACGGAACGCTTTCGAATTGCTGGTTTATCCGGACGTAACCTGGGAACGGCTGGTTGAGATTTTCCCGGCCCTTGGCGAAATTGAACCGGCCATCGTTGAGCAGCTTTCAATCGACGCGTTGTATCAGGGCTATGTTGCCCGACAGCAGGCAGACATAGATGCTTTTCGACGGGATGAGGCTCTGCGTCTGCCGGCTGATCTGGATTATTCAACAATCGGCTCGCTTTCGAATGAAGTGCAGCAGAAACTGGCTGCGGCCCGGCCTGAATCTCTGGGGGCGGCGGCTCGGATATCAGGAATTACCCCGGCGGCCCTGACAGCGCTGCTGCGTTTTGTCAAAAAGGCAGGCAGAGAAGCCGCTTGACCATTCCCACTGTTTCACGTGAAACATGTCTCTGCCTTTTTTGGAGAGACGATAACCGTGGCCGAGCCGGACAGAGAGAGCCTGAAACAACTTGAGGCGCTGACTGTTTCACGTGAAACAATTCAGCGACTCGGTGTTTATACGGACCTTCTCATCAAGTGGAATTCCCGTATAAACCTGATCAGCCCCAAGACCATCAATGATATCTGGCAGCGTCACATCATTGACAGCCTGCAGTTGCTGCCGCATCTCCCGGAGGCGCGGCCCGTTGCAGATATCGGATCGGGTGCCGGATTTCCCGGATTGATGCTGGCAATTGCCGGGGTTCGGGATGTTCACCTCGTCGAAAGTGACCAGAGAAAATGCGCTTTTCTCAGGGAGGCGGCCCGTATGACGGGGGCTGAAGTGACCCTTCACCCGGAGCGTGTCGAGGATTGCGGGGGGCTGCAGGCCGGACTTATTGTCTCCAGAGCCTGCGCGCCGGTTGGAAAACTGCTCGATCTGGGGCGGTTTATTGCGACCGAAAAGACACAATGTCTGTTTCTCAAAGGACAACATGTTGATGAGGAATTGACCGAAGCACACAAAAAGTGGTTTATTGAGGCTCATCGGGTCCCCAGTATGACGGATCCGGACGGCATTATCCTCAAAATTGGAGCGTTTCGACATGTCGCTGATCGGAACTGACCCCGCCAGACGGCGTCCCCGTATTATCGCTATCGCTAATCAGAAGGGCGGTGTGGGTAAGACCACGACCGCGATTAATCTGGGAACCGCCCTGGCTGCGGCAGGTAAAAAGACCCTGATCATTGATCTGGACTCCCAAGGCAATGCGAGCACGGGCCTTGGTATTCCGCGTGAAAACAGGACGCTGAACACGTACCACACCATGATTGGCGAGGTCTCTCTGTCGGAAGCCGTTCAGGAAACAGCCATCCCGAGCCTTTTCGTTCTGCCGTCCGGGCGGGATCTGTCGGGCGCCGAGGTTGAACTGGTTGACCAGCATCGCCGGGAATATCGTCTCCGGGATGCGATGTCCGGTCAGATCGACAGCTATGATTATGTTCTGATCGACAGCCCGCCGGTGCTCGGCCTGCTGACGCTCAATGCCCTAGTTGCCGCGCAGGCTGTTATGGTTCCGCTGCAGTGCGAATTTTTTGCGCTGGAAGGGATCAGCGATCTGATGCGCACAATTGAGCGGGTGAAGCGTAATCAGAATCCGCGACTGGAAATCCAGGGAATTGTCCTGACCATGTATGACGGTCGGAACAACCTCTCCAATATGGTGATGTCTGATGTGCGCGATTTCTTTGGAGACAAGGTCTACAAGACGGTCATTCCGAGAAATGTGCGTGTTTCCGAGGCCCCGTCTCATGGCAAACCGGTTCTGGTCTATGATCTGAAATGTGCGGGGTCGCAGGCTTATATTCATCTGGCGAGTGAAGTGTTGAACAGAGAGAACGGATTGGCGGCATGAGCGATAGCGAAAAGACGGACAAGAAAGAAAAACGCAGCGCCCTCGGCCGTGGTCTCTCTGCGCTGCTGGGTGATGATGCGCCAACAGCTGCAGGCACAGATGGGGGAAGCGCGGGCGGCACGGGTGCGCGCAATCTGCCGACCGAGAAAATCCGGCCGAACCGTTATCAGCCGCGCCAGGTCTTTACGTCAGAAGACATTGATGAACTTGTTCTGTCGATCAAGGCACAGGGTGTTCTGCAGCCGATTCTGGTGCGGCCACATCCGGATGATCCTGATGCCTATGAACTGATCGCGGGGGAGCGTCGCTGGCGTGCCTCACAGATTGCCCAGCTTCATGAAATTCCTGCCGTCATTCGCTCACTGACAGATCAGGAAGCGCTGGAGCTGGCTCTGGTCGAGAACCTGCAACGCAAGGATCTCTCGATTATTGAAGAAGCAGAGGGTTATCAGCGACTTATCGATGATTTTCAGCATACCCAGGAAGATATTGCCAAGGCTGTCGGCAAAAGCCGGAGCCATGTGGCAAACACCCTGCGTCTGCTGAATCTGCCAACGCCGGTCCGCGCGATGGTGGAAGAGGGACGCCTGAGTGCAGGCCATGCCCGGGCCTTGCTGGGGTCTGACCATGCGGTTCAGCTGGCAGAGCAGGTTGTCGCCAAAGGTCTGAACGTTCGGCAGACGGAACGATTATCTCAGGGTGGCAAAAGCAAGGGAAGTGGCGGCAGTGCTTCAGGTGGCGGATCGAAAGATGCGGATACACTGGCACTGGAACGGGACCTGACAAACCGGCTGGGTCTGGCTGTCTCCATCAATCCCCGGGGGCAGGGGGGTGAGATCGTCGTGGCTTATCGTTCGCTTGAGCAGCTCGACGATATTCTGGCCCGTCTGAGCAGCGACCCGGATGCTTATGAAGATGAGGATCTGTTTGCCAAGGAAGAGCTTGATGAAGATGAAATGCGGGCCCTTCTTGAAGAAGCCGAAGACGAGGATAGCGGCGAGCCGGCCCTGAGCGAGCTTGATCTGCATCTGTCAGAGCAGGATTCCGGGGATGCCCCGTCCGGCGCACTCGGGCAGATGGGCTGGAAGTCGGGAGATACAAAAGTAACTGTTCGCGCGTCTTCCGGTAAGAAATCCGAAGATATCATCCGCGGCTCCGGCTGGAAAAACCCGGAAGCCTCCGCCTGATCATCGATTCTGCTGAGAAAAGCTGACGCTCTGTTCAGCGTCGGCGCATCCCGGCCCGTGCTGCCTGGCAGATACGCATCAGGGCGCGGTGGCAGATTGCCTCATCGGGCCGGCCGGTTGTCTTGGAATCCAGCTCGGCTTCGGTCAGCAGTTCCAGTGCTGTTGACAGCCGGTCGAGAGTCCAGATGGACAGCTGGTGCTTGAACGCATCCTTTACCTTGAAGAAGACAGGGGGGCGGATTGCGCCGATTGCCTGATCCGCGGACTGGCCCTGCCGCATCAATCCGGCTGCGTAATGAAGCTTGTGCAGGTGGCGTTGCACGGCGAGGATAATCGGAATGACGCTCATGCCTTCTGCGCGAAGGGCCTGAATGGCGACTTCCAGCTGAACCGTCTGGCCGCCAGCCGCGGCCTGTACCACGTCATCTAGTGCGGTGGCGCTGCTGTCACCAAAACAGACCGTTGCATGGGCCAGCGTGATGGCTTTTTCCTGACCCATATAGAGCATCAGCTTTTCATATTCGCTGAGGGTCGCTTTCCGGTCTGAACCTGTATGGCTGAGGATCCAGTCCGTGGCATCCCGGTCGATGCTGTAGCCGTTCTCTTTCAGCAGGCGCTGAAGCAGCCCTGCGCGGTCATTGTCGCTGTCCCCGTAACAGGGGCCCGCCACGGCGGTTTTATCCTCTTCGGCCAGTTTCCGCAGTTTTGAGCCTTTGGAAAGGTTGCCGGCCTCGATCACCACCAGGTTGTCGCAGGTCTTTGCAGAGAGAATGGATTCCAGCCCGCCGACCATGTGATCGGCGCCGTTGCGCACGCGGACTGCCCGGCGACCGCCCGTCAGGGCCATGGCGAAGGCTTCATCGCTGAGCCGGGCCGGATCGTCTTTCAGGTCGGCTGAATCAAGGTCGGTAACCCGGAAAGGGTCCTGCAGGTCACCGGCGACGGCGCGAATTGCGGCTTCGACGCGATCACGAACCTGCCCGTCATCAGGACCATAGAGCAGCAGAACACGTGTTTCCGGGTTTGGCGCGGCCACGAACCGGTCGAGATTGCCATCCCGGAGGATCACTGCGTGCTCCGTCGCGCCCCGGCCTGGTCAAGATAGAACAGGGAGAGCCGGGTCTTGATCTGACTGGCGATCTGTTCCGCGCCCCGCCGCCGGGCATCTTCCCGTGCGCTCTGGGTGGCAAACTGGGAGCTGAGAATGTCATAGCTGTTGACGCTCTGATAGCGCCCGGCAAGGAGACTGCTGTTATCGCTGGTCGCAACCAGCTTATATGTCGCGAAAATCAACAGGTTGGCGCGGGTTGATGAATCATCCTTGCGGATACCGAGATCCTGTTCGGCCTCCTGCAAATCAACGATCAGGCGATATTGCGGATTGTCCGGCTCCCCGTAGGGATTCAGGCGGTCGAGCAGCTCGTTTCGAAGCTGCTGTCCGATACGGTCGTCGATAAATTCCACCGTCGTGCTCTGAAGGCCGGTGGTCACGGCACCGCCGGCAAGCCGGGGATGGTTCAGCGGACGAAAGCCGCAACCCGTGAGGCCAGCGAGGACAATGATGAGCAGAAGCCTATGCAACAATGTTCACAATCCGGTTGGGGACAACAATGATCTTGCGGGGCGTTTTGCCGTCCAGCTGTGCAATTACCTTTGGTTCAGCCAGGGCAGCAGCCTCGACTGTTTCCCGGTCAGCGTCCAGAGCCATTTCGATGGTTGCCCGCATTTTGCCATTGATCTGTACGCCGATCGTGACGCTCTCATCAACCAGCAGCCCGGCATTGGCAACCGGCCAGGCGGTCTTGATAACCGGATCAGTATGACCGAGTTGCCGCCAGAGTTCATCAGCGATATGCGGGGTCATCGGAGAGATCAGCATGATAATCGTTTCGAATCCGAAACGGGCGAGGCCGGGATTGCCGGGCTGGCTGAGATCAAGCCCGCTTATCAGGTTTGAAAGCTCCCGGATGCGGGCCACGGCCTTGTTGAAATGGAACCGGTCCAGATCAGCGGTCACGCCATCGATGGCCTTGTGGATCGCGCGGCTGACATCGTCATCCCCATCACGCCGGGCAGGCTCTGCCGGAGTTGCGCCGAGGATGTCTTCGCCCAGTTTCCAGAGCCGGTTGAGATAGCGCCAGGCACCATCAACGCCTGAATCTGTCCATTCCAGATCGCGATCCGGCGGGCTGTCGGAGAGCATGAAAAGGCGGGCAACATCAGCACCGTAGGTCTCCAGGATGCTTTCCGGATCAACCACGTTCTTTTTCGACTTGCTCATCTTCTCGGAACGGCCGGCGGTTACCGGCCGGTTGTCAGGCTGAGCGACCAGGCTGCCATCTTCAAGGGTGATGAGGTCAGAGGGTAAAACCCATTTACCCTTATCATCACGATAGGTTTCGTGGCAGACCATGCCCTGGGTCAGCAGACCATCAAAGGGTTCATCCTGAGTAACATAGCCGCATTTCTTGAGAGCACGCATGAAGAAGCGGCTGTACAGCAAATGCAGGACAGCATGTTCAATGCCGCCAATATACTGGTCTACCGGCATCCAGTAAGCGGCGGCGTCGCTGACCCCGGTCTCGCTGTTATGCGGGTCGCAGAAGCGAAGGAAATACCATGAGGATTCAAAGAAGGTATCAAAGGTATCGGTTTCCCGGACCGCAGCCTTGCCACAGGCCGGGCAGTCCACATGCTTCCAGGACGGATGACGCGCAAGCGGATTGCCGGGCTCGTCAAAATCGATATCCCTTGGCAACTCAACAGGCAGGGCTTCGGCGGGCACGGGAACCACACCACAGTCAGCACAGTGAATGATCGGGATCGGACAGCCCCAGTAACGCTGACGGGAGACACCCCAGTCACGCAGCCTGTAGGTCACGGAGGTCTCACCGACACCGGACTCTTCCAGCCGGGAGGCAACCTTGGTCTTGGCTTCAGCAACGGTCATGCCATCAAGGAAGTCGGAGTTTCCGAGGCGGCCGTCCCCTGTATAAGCAGTATTGCCGACAGAGAATGTGGCGGCATCGACATCATCGGGAATGACCACAGGAAGGACCGGCAGGTCATATTTCAGGGCGAAGTCGAGATCCCGCTGGTCATGTGCCGGACAGCCGAAGATAGCGCCGGTGCCATATTCCATCAGGACAAAGTTGGCGACATAAACCGGCAACTGAACACCGGGACGCAACGGATGACGGGCGAAAATGCCGGTGGCAAAGCCCTTCTTCTCGGCCTTCTCGATATCGGCTTCGCTGGTGCTCATGCGGTTGCACTCAGCAATGAAGCCGGCGAGATCGGTATTTGAGGCGGCCAGTTCCTGCGCCAGCGGATGATTGGCGGCGATGGCACAGAAGGAGGCCCCGAACAGGGTGTCATGCCGGGTGGTATAGACTTCCAGCCGGTCTTCACGGCCTTCCAGCTCGAACCGCAGGCGGGCACCTTCGGAACGCCCGATCCAGTTATGCTGCATCAGCCGGACCCGGTCGGGCCAGCGTTCCAGCCCGTCGAGGGCGCTCAGCAATTCTTCGGAATAGTCGGTGATCTTCAGGAACCACTGGGCCAGCTTGCGCTTTTCAACCAGAGCGCCCGAGCGCCAGCCCCGACCATCAATGACCTGTTCGTTGGCAAGAACCGTATTCTCGACCGGATCCCAGTTGACCCAGCTTTCCTTGCGATAGACCAGATCATTGGCCAGGAAATCGAGGAACATCTTCTGTTCGTGGCGATAATAACCCGGTTCGCAGGTCGCCAGTTCACGGTCCCAGTCATAGGACAGGCCCATTGACTGCAGCTGCGTGCGCATGGCGGCGATATTTTCCCGTGTCCAGTCGGCCGGATGGGAGCGGTTTTCAATCGCCGCATTCTCCGCCGGCAGGCCAAAGGCATCCCAGCCCATCGGATGCAGCACGTTGAAACCCTGTGCCCGTTTATAGCGGGCGACCACATCGCCCAGCGTATAATTGCGGACATGGCCCATATGAATGCGCCCGGACGGGTAGGGGAACATCTCCAGCACGTAATATTTGGGCCGGCTGCGGTCTTCCTGTACGGCGAAGACCTGCTGGTCCGCCCATTGCTTTTGCCAGTAGCTTTCAGTTTCCTTGGCGTTATATCGCGCCATCAGTGTTCTCTCGTCTTCTTATGAAAAGGGTATCCGGTCAGTGCTGAAAGCGGCGACCGGCAGGGATTAAGCTGACCCGGACCGGGGCGCGCGATCAGCAGGGCCCGTTACTGGGTTTGTGACAGGGTGCGGCTGCGAAGTTCCCGCGCATGGGCCAGGATCTGGTTTTCCAGCTGGGTATTGGTCGCCGGCTCGACCCGGGAATCAAGCCATCCGCCCGAGCGGTCACGTGTCTGGCGGAAAACCGCAACACGCACGCCGTCAGAGCGTAACTGACCGCCAAGAATGTAAACATTCATCTTGAACCGCTCTGCCGGTGCATCTGGTGGCGAATACCAGTCCGTAATGATGACACCACCAAACGGATCGGCCGATGCCAGCGGCATGAAGGTCAGTGTGTCGAGCGAGGAACGCCAGAGATAGGCGTTGACGCCAATACCGCCACCGCCATTACCTTCCTTTGAACTACCGTCGAACAGTCCGGTAATGCCACCGGCACCGAAGACGGAACTGCCACGGTCGCTGTCCGAATAATTGCCACCCGTATCAATTTCGCCGGGGGCGCGCTCTCTCGGGTAATCACCTTCAACGGGAATATTCTCACAGGCGGCAAGACCCGCCATCAGTGTCAGTCCCAGTCCGATATATTTAAAAGTCTGCAGCATCACGTTTAACCCGGATTCTGTTTGCGCCAGTGTTATACACGTTTCTGCGCCGGACAGCCAAGCCCGGCCATTCCTATCTGTGCAGTGACCGCAAACCGACCTTCCTGCTGGCCCGCAGGCCGTCTGTGACAAGTTTGCAACAGTATGGGATATTTATCACAAACCGGTGTTTCTCTTACTTGACCCGAAAGCCTGTACATGTGCTTATACGCCTCGTCGCAAGACATCCAAACGTTTGGAACAAATTATCCGGTAAATCGGAAGGAATTATCGAAATGAAAAAGATCCTCTTCGGAACGACTGCTCTCGTCGCAGCTGGCCTGGTCACCTCCGCTCATGCAGCAGAGAAGATCAAGCTCGGCGTCAGTGGTTACATGTGGCAGGAAGTTGGTGTTGCTGACTCCCGCGCTGGCCAGACCACGGTCAACCTCGTGTCCAACACGGAAGTTCACTTCAAGGGCAGCACGACCCTTGATAACGGTCTCACCATCGGTGCTGACATCCAGCTCGAAGGCAACAGCCAGGGCGGCGACCAGATCGATGAAAGCTATGCTTGGATCGAAAGCAAGACCTGGGGTAAAGTTATCCTCGGTACGGAAAACGGCGTTGGCGATCTGATCACCACGCATGCTCCGGGTGTTGGCCCGATGGGCATCGACGGTTCGAACGCAACCTACTGGTTCACCAACACGGGTTCAGCTGCACCGACCTCCATCGATGCTTCTGACTCAGGCGATAACGAAAAGCTGACCTACATCTCGCCGAAGCTCGGTGGCATGTTCCAGGCTGGTGTTTCCTACACGCCGAGCACGGACGCGGAAGACGGCAAAGCCCCGTCAGCCAACACGTCCCTGCACAATGTTGTTGAAGGTACTCTGCTCCTCGACACCGACATCGCCGGCTTCGGCGTTCGTTCCAGTGTTTCGGCTCTGCATGGTTCCAACCAGGGCGCGAACAACCGTACGGTTTACAGCGCAGGCCTGAATGTTTCCTACGCTGGCTTCACCGTTGGTGGTGGCTGGGGTCGCCGGATCAACAAAGGCGCAACCACAGACGGTTCCGCTTACAACATCGGCGTTTCCTATGCGACCGGTCCTTATGGCCTGTCCCTCGGTTACCACAATGGTACGGCTAACGGCTCGAACGGCGATAATGGTGCAGAAGACGGTTTCACCGCTACGGAACTGGCTATGAGCTACAAGATCTCTGACGGCGTCGACTTCAAGTCAGGCGTTTCCTACGTTCAGTTCGAACAGGACGTTGAAACCAACCCGCTTAACGGTGGTGGCAACGGCTACGAGAACGACGGCTGGATCTGGATCAACGGTATCTACCTGAGCTTCTAAGTTCAGATCAGTTATCGATCCTGGAAAGGGCGGCTTCGGCCGCCCTTTCTTTTTGTCTTTTCGGTGCTGAAATGCTGATCTGAGAACCCTGTTTCTCAGCAAGACGAGCATATGAATGGCGTTCAATCCGGGGTTTCGAAAACCGAAAGGGCTGCCGCAGAGTCCGGCAGACGAAATACGCGGCCTCATTTCAGCGGGTCGCCTGGATGCGGCCGAGAAAAAACTGAAACTGCTGCGCCGGACCCGGCCCCGGGATGCGGACTTGCTGAACATGTCCGGTGTTGTTGCCCTGCAGCGCACTGACCTGAAGGCGGCCTGGGCGCATTTCTCGAAAGCGGCGGCCCTGGCCCCGGACCGGCAGGATATTCTGCATCATCTGGGTGAGGCCAGCCGCCTGACCGGGCAGTGGGATGCCGCCGCGACGGCTTATCGTCAGGCGCTGGCAAAGGGCGCATCAAAATTTACAACATGGCGCGGGCTCGGGCTGGCATTGCTGGCACTGGGTGACGCCACAGGTGCGGTGACGGCGCTTGAGAAAGCCTCTGCCGGCAGTCCCCGTGACCAGATCACCCTGCTGAAACTGGCAGAGGCACAGGCCGCGGCAGGAGAGGGTCAGGCCGCAATTTCGACAGCCCGTCAGGCGCTGGCCCTTGATCCGGCAAGTTCTGCGGCCCGGAATAATCTGGGTGTGCTGTTGCTGAACGGAAATTTCCCGGAAGAAGCCGCAGAACATCTGCGGCAGGCAACAGATCTGGCACCGGACCGGCCGGATTACCGGCTGAATCTTGCGGCAGCCTGCCGTGCGGCGGGCCTGATGGAGGAGGCAGCAGGGCATTATGCGGAGGCGATCCGGCAACCGGAAACACCGGCTTCGGCGCTGTCTGCCTATGCCAGTCTGCTGGAGACCCTGAACCGGACAGAGGAAGCAGAAGACCTGGCCTTGCAGGCACTGGAGATTGATCCGGATGACGCGGCAGCATTACTGACCCGCGCCATTCTGTGCCGACGGGGCAAGCAGTATCAGGCCGCGCTGGATATTCTGGAGCCGATGGAGGGTCGGACGGATCTGGGCTACGAACTGGCAACCTCCCGCTATTTTGAAATGGGAACCAATCTGGACCGGCTCGGGCGTTACGATGACGCCTGGCTGGCATTTTCCCGCTGCAACGACATACATGACCGCTCCGACATTGCCCGTCCGATGGACCGGGATGCGTTTTTTGCCGATATCCGCAATGCGCGGGATATCTTTACCGGGGAGCGGGTTTCCCGCTGGCCGGTGGATATTGCCGATGATCAGCCCGCGCCGGTCTTTCTGGTCGGTTTTCCGCGATCCGGCACGACCCTGACCGAGCAGATACTGGCAGCGCATCCCTCTGTTCTGGCAACCGATGAACGGGAACTGGTTCGCGGTATGGCGCAGGCCGCCTCGTCCATTCTGGGCCGGGACTTTGCCTATCCGCAGGATATTGATGCCATCGAGGACCGGCATATACCGGCGTTCCGTCAGGCCTACCGTGATTCCGCGGAGGCCCTGTTCGGGGAGGCAGTCCGGGGCAGGCTGCTGCTCGACAAGCTGCCGCTCAATATCGTGCATCTCGGTTTCATCCGGCGGATTTTCCCGGAGGCAAAGATACTTGTGGCGCTTCGCGATCCGCGGGATGTCTGTCTCAGCGCGTTCTGCCAGAATTTTCAGCTCAATACGGCGATGATTCAGTTCCTGACCATTGAGCGCACGGCGGAAGCCTATTGTGCGGCAATGGGCCTGCTGCTGTCTTTCGAGAAGGATCTGGGCCTGCAGACGCTCAGATTCCGCTATGAGGATGTGGTGGCTGACCTGCAGGGAGAAGCCACGCGGATTCTGACCTTCCTGGGGCTGGACTGGACAGATGAGATGCAGGGTTTTGCGCAGAAATCTGCGGGCCGGGCGATATCAACCCCGTCGGCGCGTGATGTGGCGTCCGGTCTTTATACCCGCGCCCTTGGCCGGCATGTCAATTATGCCGCACAACTGGCCCCGGTTGCGGCTGACCTGGCCCCGTTCCTGCGTGAACTGGGATATGACGACGGTAACTGACTTAATCCGTGGCCCACATTCGTAACAGATTGGCCCGGGCATTGCTTAGCCGGTGAAATTCCGGGGTCTCCGGGGCGACCTTGTTGACCCAGTTTGTGCTGACCGCGATATCATAGAGAATCTGTCGCTGTGCCTGATCGCGGACCATGCTCTGTACCCACGTTACCGCAGCCAGCCGCTCGCCGGAGGTTACTTCCGCAACCCGGTGCAACATGGTCGTCGGGTAGAGCATCGCATCACCTGCGGGCAGCTTGACCGGCTTTTCGCCATATCCGGTATCCAGAACCAGCTCGCCCCCGGCATAGGATTCAGGGTCAGACAGGAACAGGGTGAGCGAGAGGTCAAGACGCATCGGTTCCGGGCTGCGCTGGACCGGATTGTCGATATGCGTGCCGTAATGCATGCCCGTCACATATTTTGACAGGATGGGGCGCTGAATATGCTTGGGTACGGCAGCCGTCCGGAACGTCTCGTTCCTGTTCAGCGCCGCCAGCACAATCTCTTCAACCTGCGTCTGCTGCTTTGACCGCATTTTCAGTTCGAGGTTATTTTTAACCCCCTTGCGGCCAAGTTCCGGTGCGGTTGCGCCCCCGTCCAGAAAAGTTGCCTGATCGCCGATTTTGCGCAGCCGGCCAATTTCTTCCGGGGTCAGCAGTTTTTGCAGCCAGAGTAACATGAAGGAGATGCCCGTCTTGTGGTTACGGAATGGAGCGGCATTATCACGCTCTCGGGCGCTCTGGACAATGCCTTGATCTGACAGGCACCATGCCACGCGGTCGCCGGAGACCGTCAGAGCGGTGCGGAATCATGAGGAAGACGAAGAATGACAATTGAACAGTCACTCCACGCGGTCGGCGCAGCCGTCAGCGCAGCAGCAGAAGCATCGGACAGAAAGCCGGAAGATGTGGCGCTCTGCGCGGTCAGCAAGATGTTTGACGCCCCCGTGATTGCTGAAGCCCTGGCAGCAGGCCACCGGTTGTTTGGCGAAAACCGGGTTCAGGAATCCGAAGGAAAATGGCCGGCATTGCGCAAGGATTATCCGGATGTCTCCCTGCATCTGATCGGCCCGTTGCAGACGAACAAATGTGAGGATGCGGTCGCCCTGTTTGATGTCATTCAGACGGTTGATCGCCCCAAGCTGGCCCGGTCTCTCGCAAAGGCCGAGGAGAAACTTGGCCTGAAGCGGCAATATTACATTCAGGTCAATACCGGAGAAGAACCGCAGAAAGCCGGGGCAACCCCCGCAGAAGCCGATGACCTGATCCGTCTCTGCCGGGATGAACTCGGCCTTACCGTCGTCGGGCTGATGTGTATCCCGCCGGTGGATGACGAGGCGGTCCTGCATTTCGGATTACTGTCGCAGATCGCTGCCCGTAACAATCTGTCGGGACTCAGCATGGGGATGAGCGGGGATTATGAAATGGCAATTGCCTGCGGTGCAACGCTGGTGCGTGTGGGCTCAGCCATTTTCGGAGACCGGCCCAAACCTGCAGCATAGCAGAGGCTCAGCTGGCGGGTGCCGGTGCAGATGGTGGCGCCAGCCGGGCCTTTTTCTCAAGGTCGGACAGATCGTTCGCATCAATGATCAGATGCAGAGTCTTCACATAATCGAATCCGCGTTCTGAATAGCGGGTCAGGGTAACGGCCAGTACCCGGCCCAGCGGCTTGCCGCCGTCGGCCCTGATTTCACCCCGTTTGCGCCGCAGACCGGCATAGGCGGGATGGGTATTCAGGTTCCGCATATAGGAGCGGATACCGGTCAGCAGGTCAGGGAATGCCTTGATCTTGAATTCAGGCTCATCACCGGCCTGTTTCGGAATCAGACCATGATCATCAAGGGTCGTATACTGGCCAAAGATCGCATTTCCGAGGCGGGCAAACCGTGAGCTTCCCCAGCCGCTTTCCTCTACCGCCTGTGCCAGGGCAAGGGCGACAGGCACCACATCAACACGGCGGACCAGCCTGTCCAGATCATCAGCCGGGGTTTTGTATTTATCAGCCAGTTGCTCCAGCCAGATGGCGTCTGTAACGGGCAGGGCTTTTCCTGCATCAATCAGCTTTCGGGCCGCAAGAAGCCGCCGACGCTCTGCCAGTATTTCGCGATTTGACTGCAGGACGAGGGGAAGGATGGTGCGCAGGAAAATGGATTTCCGGGTGTCCGTATCAGCGACATCCTTCAGATCTTCCGGCAGTCTGGGCAGAAACAACCGGGGAACCCGGCTTTCACCGCTTATAACCCGGTCCAGAGTATAATGGCTGGCATCCAGCCGGGCTGCCAGAAACGGTGCCAGAACGGAGTCCATCTCCATCAGGTCAGCCAGCTCGGTGGTGATGGTCCAGTTCCGTTCCGGCTGATCCGGGCCAGACCGGAGAGAGGCCAGAGCCTGATCAGGACCATAGACGCCGGACCCGATCGGCCCGGACCCGAACTGGGAAGCCAGTATAACCGCACCGATGGCAACCGCCCCGGCAGAGGTATTCAGCAATATACCGTTCAGCATCGCTACACTCCGCTTATGTCAGCGGTATGTAATAACCAAAAGGGTCAGTACATTTCCTGCTGACCGGCCGGCCGGACTTCCTCGACCTCCGGCACATAGTAGCGCAGCATGTTTTCAATGCCGTGCTTCAGTGTGGCTGTCGAACTCGGGCATCCGGCGCAGGCCCCCTGCATGTGCAGATAAACGACGCCGTCTTCAAATCGTTCGAAAATAATATCGCCACCATCCTGAGCGACGGCGGGACGCACGCGGGTATCAAGCAGTTCCTTGATCTGCGTGACAATCTCATCATCTTCCTCGGCATCACCTTCCGGCGCTGAATCATCAGCCAGAAGCATCGGGCGTCCGGATGTGTAATGCTCCATGACGACACCCAGAACCTGTGGCTTCAGGACCTGCCAATCCTCATCTTCCAGCTTGGTTACCGTGATGAAATCACTGCCGAGGAAAACGCCGGAAACCCCGTCGATGCCAAAAAGCCGGCTCGCCATCGGTGATTTCTCGGCCGCAGATGCGGTCTTGAAGTCTGCTGTGCCTTCGCTCAGGACGATTTCACCGGGAATGAACTTCAGTGTCGCCGGATTCGGGGTTTGTTCGGTCTGGATGAACATTGCTGCCTCATTTTAAGCGGTCTAATTCCGACCAAGGAGATAAGGTATTCAGTGACGGTCATCAAGCCCCCGATCCAAAAACGTGATCGGCTTCCTGTCTGGACCGGTTCGGAAGGCCTCAGCGTTTTCTGAAGATGGCGCTGCCAAGCCAGCCCGCGAAGCAGGCAATAATCACAGCAAATATGCCGTAAAGCAGCCCCTGACGGGTGGCGAAGTCATAGACTTCAAACTCAACCCCGACCTTGCTGACAGACAGGGGGGTAATTTCTGCGGAGACGACTTCGCCGCCGCGCACAAGATAGACTTCAACCCGGTAAATCCCCTCGGCCACATTGGCCGGGAAATGGATCGGGGCCCGGAACAGCTTGCCGCTGATCATGGTAACTTCACCGGAGGCGTAACGATACAGCCCGGTGCGCTGTTTGTTGCGGATGATCGCGGTGCGGAATTTCTCGACATCTTCCTGGGAAACATTCCGGCTGACCGTGCCTGATTTGATCGGCAACTGATTGAAGCCGATGGCGTGGCGCTTGCGTTCTTCCGTGTCCGGCAGAATGTCAGTGAGCTGCCGGGTTGAGGAAATGGCATAAAAGGCCGGGACATCTTCAAAGGTCTGATAGGCGTTATTGACCCAGATGCCGGAAATGCGTTCCTTGCGGCGGATCGTCAGATCCTGTTCCGGTCCGCGCACCACGACCACAATATCGCCCGGTCCCTCGATGGAGCCGAACATCAGCACATCATCCCCGTCGAAACCGGAATTGATGGCAATCAGGTGGTTGGAGAGATCGGCAACAAGCGTATCGGCGCTGGCCGGCTGCGGGGTTGCGAGAAACAGACCGATGAGCAGAAGGGCAATACGCATTAGTGACCTCCGCCACCGATAGAGAACAGGTCGTCGGGGGTGACAATCAGTCCGACCAGCAGCCAGATACAGACGCCCAGCACCATCATGGCCAGCAGGACGCGCAGTTTCTCGCCCGGCAGCTTACTGCCGAGGCGGGCCCCGAACTGGGCTCCGATCACCCCGCCGACCAGCAGCAGAAGCGCCAGCACGATGTCGACCGTGTGGTTGATGGAGGCCTGAAGGATGGTGGCGTTGGCGGTGACGAAGATGATCTGGAACAGCGAGGTGCCGACCACAACAGCGGTTGGCATCCCCAGCAGGTAAATCATCGCCGGCACCATGACGAAACCGCCGCCAACCCCCATCATGGCGGACAGAATACCAACGAACAAACCGACCAGAATTGGCAGCAATGCACTGATATAAAGCTTCGACTTGCGGAACCGCATCTTGAACGGCAGGCCATGCAGGAAGGTATGCTGATGCAGTTTCTTGCGTCGTCCGCCGGGTCGCTTCGACCGCAGGATCGCCCGGGAGCTTTCGATGAACATCAGTGACCCGATGGCCCCGAGGAAGATGACATAGGCGAGAGAGACAAACAGGTCGACCTGACCGAGCTGGCGCAACAGTTTGAACAGCCAGACCCCGACGGTTGACCCGATAATGCCGCCAACCAGCAGCAGCATGCCCATCTTCACATCGACATTGCCACGCTTCCAGTGCGCCAGAACGCCGGAGACGGAGGAGGCAACAATCTGATTGGCTTCGGTCGCGACGGCAACAGCCGGCGGGATGCCGATGAAGATCAGCAGCGGCGTCATCAGGAAGCCGCCACCGACACCGAACAATCCGGACAGCACGCCAATGCCACTGCCCAATCCCAGAAGGATGAAGACATTGACCGAAATTTCCGCGATCGGCAGGTAGATCTGCATGGAGGACGAGTCGCCGGGAGTTTTTACGATTGTTTCCCGATCGACGGGAAATCATTGATTCTTATTGCGCTTTTGTGGCCGAAATCACAAGTGAAATTCGTTAAAAGGCCATCCCGAAGTTGTGAAAGGGGCCGGATTGCCGGATTAACCGGACCGGGTGAGCTGAACCGCGTAAACATCTTCTGGCGGTATGAAAAGTCCGATCAGAATCCAGACACAGACTCCCAGCACCATCAGCGCCAGCAGAATACGGATTTTTTCTGCGGGAAGGCGGCTTCCGAGGCGGGCCCCGATGGGCGCCCCGATCACCCCGCCGACGATCAGCAGCAGGGCGAGGACGATATCAACGCTGTGATTGACGGAGGATTGCAGGATTGTTGCATTGGCGGTGACGAAGATGATCTGAAACAGCGAGGTGCCGACCACCACCAGTGTCGGCATCCCCAGCAGATAGATCATCGCGGGCACCACAACAAACCCGCCGCCAACCCCCATCATGGCAGACAGGACACCGACCACAAAACCGATGAGCAGGGGGAGCAGGGCGCTGATATAGAGCCGCGACTTGCGAAACCGCATCTTCAGCGGCAGCCCGTGCAGCCAGGTATGCTGATGCATCTTGCGGCGGGGGGCTGCGGCCCGTTTCGAGCGGTTCAGGCTCTGCCATCCCTCGACAAACATCAGACCGCCAATGGCGCCAAGCAGCAGCACATAGGCGAGGGCGACAAACAGATCGATCTGTCCGAGCCGCCGCAGCAGGCTGAACAGACCAACACCGATCGAGGAGCCGGCCAGCCCGCCGAGCAACAGCAGGATGCCCATCTTCACATCGACATTGCCGCGCCGCCAGTGCGAGAGCACCCCGGCAACGGAGGAAGCAACAATCTGATTGGCGCCGGTTGCGACGGCGACGGAAGGAGGGATTCCGATAACGATGAGCAGCGGTGTCAGCAGAAATCCGCCGCCCACGCCAAATAATCCGGACAGCACGCCAATGCCGCCACCCAGACCAAGCAACAGAAAAATGTTAACGGAGATTTCCGCAATCGGAAGGTAGATTTGCATCGCGGGATGCTACTCCCGGAATGATGAAGGTCCAGACCCCGAGAGAAATTTTTATCGGGCGGTGATTCCGGACCTTCTCTGCCGGAATTACCGGGCGTCCCGATGGGGCGGCGGACTATTTCAGCAGAATGTTTCCGATCTCTTTCATTTGCGTGCGGGCACGCAGCAGATAGAACCCCTGAGAGGTCAGATGGCTCGGGCGGATCATCGAATCCGGCGCACCGTTTGTAATGACCAGCGGCTCCAGCGCCACGGCGGCGGCCAGAGAGGCCAGCATGTTGTCCCAGGCCGCGTCAATCTGACGTTCCGTGATGACACTGGCATAATCATGTTTCAGCCCGCGCAGCAGCAGGTAATAGCCGTAAAGCCGTCCCTTGGTCTGATAGAAAACATCATCCGCCCGGAAATCGAAGACATCGCCGGCATGGTTGCGGATCTGTTCGTCAATCACGGCAGAGGTTGAGCCGAGATCCGAAGTGAAACGTTCCAGCGTCGCCAGCAGATTGTCGGAGCGTCGTTCAAACGCTGCTTCGCCGCGGGCCAGCCGGTCGTTATAGGCTTCGAGTTCGCGTCGGCCGGCGCGGTATTGCGCTTCGCTGGTAGCGGTTGGTGCCAGGGAAACAGCGGGATCCCAGACCCAGACATCACCGGCATATTTCAGCAGGCCCGAGGCCTTGTCGAGATTGGGATCAACCTGACTGGAACCGCGGGACCGGCCAATCTGGTCAGCCATTTCGATGGCGAAGCGTGAGATGGCGTAAAGAATGCCCTGCTGATAGTTGGGCATGTTGTCGAGGGCGGCTGTCGGAAAGAAGAACGGGTCGTTCGGTGTCCAGGGATTGATGTCCACTTCACGACGCAGCATCTCGATGGTCAGACGAACGGCCTCGCTGCCAGCGGTCTGCGGGGGGGCCAGTGCGCCATCCGGACCGGCAACCAGACCGAAGTCCGGGTCGTCATTGATCGAATGGCTGAGCATCATGCCAATCGGATAATAAAGAGCCGCCAGCAGAACCAGAATAACCAGTCCGCCGAGGGAAACCTTTTTTACCGATCCCGGCAGGCGCCTGCGTTTCGGTATTTCGATATCGAGTTCGTCCATTTCACCAAGCTAAGCAGATTACGGCCGATATCAAGCCGGGAGCATTGTCACGATGTTCGGTGGCTTGTGACTTGCGGCTTGGGGCGGGGCGGATACTCTCCGCCGATGAGAATGCCAGACCATGACCAGCGAGCCTGACGGATGTGCGGAATAGCCGGGACGACCACGCCTGATGACGCCTTGCTGCGCCGGTTTGCCGATGGTCTTGGCCATCGTGGCCCGGATGCAAGCGGCGTCTGGGCAGAGCCGGAAGGCCGGATCGGTTTTGCCCATACCCGGCTTGCCATCATTGATCTGAGCGAAGGCGGGGCGCAGCCCATGCGGTCTCCCTGTGGCCGCTATGCGCTGACATTCAATGGCGAAATCTACAACTATCGCCAGCTCCGGCAGGATCTGGAAGCGGCTGGCGAGCATTTCAGCAGCGAGAGCGACACCGAGGTTCTGCTGCGCCTGCTGATGCGGGAAGGCGCGAAGGCTGTCGAGCGGCTGGTCGGCATGTTTGTCTTCGCCTTCTGGGACCGTGAGGAGGCCCGGCTGCTGCTGGCCCGTGACCGGCTTGGCATCAAGCCGCTGCTTTATGCCCGGCTGCCCGGTGGCGGGATTGCCTTTGCGTCTGAAATTGCTGCCCTGCGTGCCCAGCCGGGGATTGACCTGACCCGTGACCCGGAGGCGCTGTCTGCCTATCTGGCCTGCCTTTACGTGCCGGCACCGATGACATTTTTCCGGGGGATCCGGAAATTGCCGCCGGGCAGCCTGCTGGAATGGCAGGGCGGGGAAATGACGATCCGCCCGTTCTGGCGCCCGGCCTTCACAGGCGGTCGCCAGCCCTCGATGGATGAAGCGGTGGAGGAGGTGCTGCCGCTGGTGCGACAGGCTGTCGTTGATCGTATGGTCGCCGATGTGGATGTCGGCTGCTTTTTGTCCGGTGGTGTCGACAGTTCCGCCATCGCCGCCTTCATGGCGGCAGAAGCAGAGAGGCAGGGGGCGGGACCGATCCGCACCTTCACCATGACCTTTGCCGAAAAAGCCTATGACGAACGGGATGCGGCGGCGGCCGTTGCCGCTCATATCGGCAGCCGGCATACGGAACTGTCGGCAGGGTCCTCGCTGACCGACCAGCTCGACCCGATGATCCGGGCCTTTGGCGAGCCGTTCGGCAACCCGACGGCGTTATTGATCGATGATCTGTCCCGCAAGGCCCGTGAACATGTCACGGTGGCCCTGATTGGCGATGGCGGGGACGAGGTTTTTGCCGGTTATCCGCGTTATGACGGCGGCCTGCTGGCACAGCGTTACCGCAAGCTGCCCCAGTGGCTGCGGCAGGGGGTGATCCGTCGTCTGGCCGGGCTGATTCCGGAGAGTACCAGCGGCTTGCACAGCCTGCGCCGTGCCCGGGAGTTCCTGACTTCGGCCTCGCTGCCGGATGACGAGATGTATGCGGCCTGGGTGGAGTATTTCACGCCGGAAGAACGGGCGGCCCTGCTGGGTGGTGCCCGGCCCGGCAGCCCGGTCGCTGACTGCTTCCGCAGTGCGGCCTCGCCGGATGTGCTGGACCGGATGCAGCAGACCGATCTGGAGACGTTCCTGCCGGGCAATCTGCTGGCCTACGGGGATGCCATGAGCATGCGGCATGCGCTGGAATTGCGGGTGCCGCTGATCGACCACCGTCTGATTGAGGCCGTGCAGACCCTGTCCCCGGCCCTGCGGATGCAGGGCGGCAAGAAGGCGCTGCTCCGTGCTGTGGCAAAGCGGATGCTGCCCACCGAGATCGTCGACCGGCCGAAACGGGGTTTCAACCCGCCCATGGGGGTCTGGCTGAAGGGTGACCTCAGAGCCCGCCTTGAGGAAGCCCTGACCCCGGCAAATCTTGAGGCGCTGGGTCTGCGGCCGGAACCGGTGATGCAGCTCAGGTCAGAGTTTCAGAATGGTTATCGCGACCATTCCCTGAAACTCTGGTCCCTGCTGGTTCTCCAGCGCTGGACGGAACTGAACGATCACATGTTCGGATAGGCCGGACCGCCACCGCCCTCCGGCGTGACCCAGTGAATGTTCTGGCCCGGATCCTTGATATCGCAGGTTTTACAATGGACGCAGTTCTGGGCGTTGATCTGCAGGCGGTCAGCGCCGCTGTCATCCTGCACAAACTCGTAAACCCCCGCCGGACAGAACCGCTGTTCCGGGCCGTCATAGAGGGCAAGATTGTGTGAGACGGGAACACTGTCGTCTTTCAGGGTGAGATGGACCGGCTGATTTTCTTCATGGTTGGTGCCGGAGAACGACACGGATGTCAGCTTGTCGAAGGTGATCTTGCCATCCGGTTTCGGATAATCGATGCGATCCACCTCGTCGGCCTTGCGCAGTTGCTTGTGGTCTTCGTGATGCCGGAAGGTCCAGGGCGCCTTGCCGCGCAGCAGATAGGTGTCGATGGCTGAATAGATCATGCCGGCGAAGAAACCCTTCTGGAAGGAAGGCCGGATGTTGCGGGAGCGGTAGAGCTCATCCCACAGCCAGCTGTCTTCCAGTTTCTCGCGATAGGTCACCGGCTCATTGCCGTCTTCTGCCAGCATGTCGAAAATCGCTTCGGCCGCGACCATGCCGGATTTCATGGCGGTATGTGATCCCTTGATCTTCGGGACATTCAGGAAGCCTGCTGTACAGCCGATCAGTGCACCGCCGGGGAAGGTCAGCTTCGGGATGGACTGGAAGCCGCCTTCATTCAGCGCCCGCGCACCATAGGAAATCCGCCGTCCGCCCTCAAACGTCTCGCGTACCAGCGGATGCAGCTTGAAACGCTGCATTTCATCATAGGGGCTGAGATAGGGGTTCTTGTAATCCAGTCCGATGACAAAGCCATAGGAGACCAGATTGTCTTCGAGGTGGTAAAGGAAGGATCCGCCATAGGTCTCGCTGTCCAGCGGCCAGCCGGTCGAATGCATGATGAAGCCGGGTTTGTGCTTTGCCGGATCAATTTCCCACAGTTCCTTGATACCGATGCCATAGGTCTGCGGTTCCGACTTCGCCCGGAGATCGAATTTGTCGCAGAGGCCCTTGGTCAGCGACCCGCGGGCACCTTCTGCAAACAGGGTGCATTTGGCATGCAGTTCCATACCCGGCTCATGATTCGGGCCGGGAGTGCCGTCCTTTTGCAGGCCCATGTCACCGGTGGCGATACCCTTTACCGAACCATCTTCATGATACAGCACCTCGGCAGCCGCAAAGCCGGGATAGATTTCCACACCCATGGCTTCTGCCTGTTCCGCCAGCCAGCGGCAGACATTGCCAAGGCTGATGATGTAATTGCCATGATTCTGCATCTGCGGCGGTACTGGCAGGCGAACAGCATTCTGTTCGGTCATGAAATAGAAGCGTTCATCACCGGCGGGCGTGTTCAGCGGCGCGCCGCGTTCTTTCCAGTCCGGGAAAAGCTCGTTCATGGCTGTCGGCTGCATCACAGCGCCAGACAGGATATGTGCGCCGACTTCTGCGCCTTTTTCGACCACGCAGACGGTGATTTCCCGCTGCTGTTCTTCAGCCAGCTGCATCAGACGGATGGCAGCAGACAGCCCGGCAACACCGGCGCCGACCACCACTACATCCAGTTCCATTGATTCCCGTTCCATGGCCTCTCCTCTTCGGGGCATATCGCCCCGGCAATTGAACAAATTCGTTTATAGTCTTAATCATCCAGTGAAGGCTGGACAAGGTCGTGTCATTATCAGGCCCGCTCCGGAATGCGCAGGAAGGCGACAGATGTTGAACGAGGCAACCGCGAAAGCATTGCTCAGGTGGTATATCGACGCCGGCGTCGATGAAACCATCGAAGAGGCCGTGCAGGATCGCTATGCCGTCGCGCCCCCTGCTGCGGCAATATCTTCTGCGCCTCCTGCCGGAGAGCGCTCAGCAACGGTTACCTCAATGGTCGGCGCACGCGGCGCTCCCGTCAGCCCGGACGAAGCAACAGCCCGGCAGATGGCGGCAGCAGCGGGGAATCTGATGGAGTTGCGCGATGCGATCGCGGCTTTTGACGGTTGCAGCCTGAAGGGAACAGCGACCAATCTGGTGTTTGGAGACGGCAATCCGCAGGCGGATGTCATGCTGATTGGTGAGGCGCCGGGTGCGGAAGAGGATCGTCAGGGCAAACCGTTTGTCGGGGCAAGCGGGCAATTGCTGGACCGCATGATGGGCTCCATCGGTCTTGATCGCACCGGCTTCTATATCACCAACATCCTGCCCTGGCGCCCGCCCGGCAACCGGCAGCCCAGTGCGGCGGAGATTTCTGCCTGCAGGCCCTTTGTCGACCGGCATATCGAACTGGTGGCGCCAAAGCTGCTGGTTTTTGTTGGTGGTACAGCGGCCAAAACCCTGCTGGATACGAATGACGGGGTGATGAAGCTGCGGGGCCGCTGGTTTGATTACAGCCCGCCGTCGGGCAGCGCGAAAATTCCGGCGACGGCGATTTTTCATCCGGCGTTTCTGTTGCGTTCACCTGCACAGAAGCGCCAGTCCTGGCGAGACTTGCTGGTTATTCGCGATAAACTTGCGAGTTAACCTTCCCGAATCAATATATTGAGAAGCTCTGTTCAAGTATCCACAACCTGTGGATAGTTGTTAACCATCTTCTGCTTGTGAAAATAATCGAAACCGATTATTAACCGCTTGATGCTTGGGTATAGAAGCCGGTTCGCTGGCGTGGGGTTGGCGATAATCGCGATTTCCGTCTGCGGACTGCAGGCGGCTGTTGCATCAGATTCTGCGACCCTCCGTAAGACTGCTGAGAAGCAACAGACCGGTGTAGAAATCGCGTTATCAGGGGGCGTGCGACCTGGTGCGGTGCGTGAAGCTGCCGTTCCCGATCTCCTGTCTCAGGAAGATGTAGCGCGTTATCAGGAAATTTTTCTCGTTCAGCGTAACGGCGACTGGTCCGGTGCGGATCAGCTTATTGCCGGGCTGAGGAATGATGTGTTGCTGGGCCATGTGCTGGCGCAACGCTATCTGCATCCGACAAAATACCGGTCGAAATACCGCGAGCTGAAGCGCTGGCTGGCGCTTTATGCCGATCAGCCGGAGGCCGACCAGATTTACAAGCTGGCGATGCGCCGCAAACCGGCCGGTGAAACTGCGCCGAAGCGTCCGCAGGTCACCCGGCTGGATGGTGGCGGTACGTCCGGTGTGCTGACCGGAATTGCGATTGCGGAGAGCGAAAGCCCGAACGAGCGCGTTTCCCGTCAGGCCTATGCGATTCGCAACAAGGCGATCCGGATGCTCCGCCGGGGTCAGACACTGGCCGCCAAACGGGTGATCGAAAGCAGCGAGGCGATTCGCGTTCTGCCGCCGATTGCTCATGACAGCCTGCGCGCTGAACTGGCTTTTGCCTATTATATCCACGGTCGTTCCGACTGGGCGAAGGAATGGGCGAAAGAGGCCATGCGCTCAGGCAAGCAGGTTCCTCTGGCCGCCTGGACGCTCGGTCTGGCCCTCTGGCAGGGTGGTGACCGCGATGGTGCCGGGGCCTATTTCGAAATTGTCGGCGGCTCCGAATATGCGGATCCGTGGCTGCGTTCTGCAGGTGCTTTCTGGGCAGCGCGGTCGCATCTGGTCAGTCGCCGGCCAGGCCAGGTGAACGACTGGCTGAGTATTGCCGGTGCCTATCCCCGGACTTTTTATGGTGCGCTGGCGCGGCGAACGCTCGGTTTCCAGAGCTATTATGACTGGAACTCCGTGGTCTTCACGGAGGCGCATGTTGATCTGCTGACTTCCAAGCCGGCTGGCCAGCGTGCGCTGGCCCTGACCCAGATCGGTCAGGACGGACGTGCAGAACAGGAACTGAAACGGCTTTTGCCTCATGCTTCACCGCTGGCGGTCGAGGCGATGCTGGCTCTGGCGTCACGCCGGAACATGCCGGGTATCTCGCTTCGTCTCGGGACGCTTTATGAAATGCGGACCAGCCGGCGCGTTGATGGGGCTGTCTATCCGGTCCCTGACTGGACGCCGCGGGGCGGGTTTCAGGTCGACCGGGCGCTGATGTTCGCCGTCATGCGTCAGGAAAGCCGCTTTCTGCCGGATGCCCGCAGCGGCGCCGGCGCCAGTGGTCTGATGCAGCTCATGCCGTCCACCGCCGTCTATATTTCCGGCGACCGGCGGCTGAAGAATGATGAAAAACGACTGTTCGACCCGGCCTTCAATATGGCACTGGGCCAGAAATATGTGACCTATCTGATGGACCACAAACAGGTCGGCGACGATTTGTTCAGTCTGGTCGCTGCCTATAACGGCGGGCCGGGAAACCTGTCGCGCTGGAAACGCACGGTCGATCATCAGGATGACCCGCTGCTGTTCATTGAGAGCATCCCCTCGCGGGAGACCCGCAGCTATATCGAGAAGGTGCTGACCAACTTCTGGATTTATCGGGACCGGCTGGGTCAGGATACGCCGTCGCTCGACCAGCTGGCCGCTGGTGTCTGGCCGCGCTATCAGTCGCAGGACGGCTATGATCTTCAGGTTGCCGACCGGTTGACCGGAAACTGAGCCATGCCGGGCATCGACGAATCCCTTACATTTCTGCCAGTCAATATCGCTATTCTGACGGTTTCCGATACCCGTACGCTTGAGGATGACCGCTCTGGCGACACGCTGGTCAGCCGGGCCGAGGGTGACGGACACAAGGTGGTGGATCGTCGTATCTGCAAGGATGACGCTGCTGTCGTCACCGAACTGCTGAAAGACTGGATTGCGAATCCGGACATTGATTGTGTTATTGCGACCGGGGGCACGGGTGTGACCGGTCGTGATGTTACGCCGGAAGCTTTCCACGCGGTCTATGACAAGGAAATCCAGGGCTTTGGCGAGCTGTTCCGGATGCTGAGCTACAACAAGATCGGCACCTCGACCATGCAGTCACGGGCCACCGGCGGTGTCGCGAACGGGACTTATCTGTTTGCCTTGCCCGGTTCCACCGGGGCCTGCAAGGACGGCTGGGATGATATCCTTCGCTATCAGCTCGACAGCCGGCACCGGCCCTGCAATCTGGTCGAACTGATGCCGCGGCTGAAAGAGCATCTTTCCTGACGCCCGCCAGGCGCGGTAATCCCCGACGTCATCAATATCTGACTGAGGCGGCAACAGGCTGACGCGGGTTGTCCCAAGTCCGGCCAGACAATCTTTCAAGACTGTTCCGGTCGACCAGGCGATCTTTCCGAAGCGGGCATGCCTTGCAGCCCGTGCGCTGTAGCCGACCAGCCAGAATCCGCCGTCGGTTGCGGGCCCGAAGACAATATCCGCACTCTTGAGACAGCGCAGCGCGCTGGTGATGTGGCCAGCCTGCAGGGTTGGAATATCGGAGCCGACAAGGATAACCGGTCCGTCAGAAAACCGGCGGGCCAGCCGCGCCATGCGATCGCCAATGTCACCG
>TARA_R110000787_G_scaffold220726_4_pt1 | contig 40504 bp, 37 predicted proteins | sample TARA_R110000787 | Tara Oceans TARA_R110000787 (sample SAMEA4397920) | marine metagenome | biome: Polar Biome; feature: [DCM] deep chlorophyll maximum layer (ENVO:01000326); material: water (ENVO:00002006), including particulate matter (ENVO:01000060) such as... | depth 35 m | reverse complement strand
AACCCTTTCGACGATGGTGGCCAGCCGCCTGCCGATTATCGAGGGATTGCGGCTGACCACCGAGACGATCCACAACAGCGTATTGCGCAAGGCTTCGGAAGATATGGTGGAAGCGATAAGAGGCGGCGGAAGCCTGTCCACGGCGCTCAAAAATACCGGCGTGTTTCCGCCGATGCTGGTCTATATGACCTCCAGCGGCGAAGCATCGGGACAGTTGGACGACATGCTGGCCCGGGCGGCGGGTTATCTGGAGCGGGAATTTGACAATTTCAGCTCAACCGCCTTGTCCTTGCTCGAGCCGATCATCATTGTGGCGCTTGGCGGGCTGGTCGCGGTGGTGATATTGGCGATATTATTACCGATCCTGCAGCTTCAGAATCTTGCCGGACTATAGGGCCGGAAAAAGGAATGATCATGACGACTGAAATTGAGAACGAAGAAACGGCTCCGGAAGCCAGGAAGCAGCAAAAGCGCAACGGCTTCACTCTGGTCGAGTTGATGGTGGTGATCTTCATCCTTGGCCTGCTGACGACGATTGTCGTGATCAATGTATTGCCCAGTCAGGATAAAGCGATGGTCCAGAAGGCGCGGGCGGATATTGCGACGCTCGGTCAGGCGCTGGAAATGTACCGGCTCGACAATCTGGCCTATCCCGGATCGTCCGACGGACTCCAGTCCCTGATCGCGCCACCCGCATCGCTGGCGACCACGGCCCGCTACCGGAAAGGCGGCTATATCAAGAAGCTGCCCGACGATCCGTGGGGGCGGCCCTATCAATATGACAATCCCGGCCGTCAGGGCCCCGGTTTTGATCTCTATTCGCTGGGCGCCGACGGCGCGCCGGGCGGCGAAGATGACAATGCCGATATTTACGCCGAATAAGAACAGCAGCGCGTGAACCCAGATCTTCTCCTGATCGCCTTTCCGGCCGCCGATGACGAAGCGCTCTATTGGTGGCGCGTCGCCGACGGCGCGGTACAGGGGGCAGGATGCGATCCCGATCCCCGGGCTGCTTCGCAGACCGATGGTCCGGACGAGGCGCAGGCGGATATTCGCGTGGTTGCTCTAATTGCATCGCATTTGACGATGATCATGGCGCATGAAGCGATCAGCGACGTGACCGACAATCAGGCGCTTGCCGCTGCGAGTATGACGGCGAAAGCCAATAGTCTGGACAGCGCGAACCTTCACATCGTCGCGACAATGGACGATGCAGGCGCGGTCGTCACGGCGTCGGTCGGACGGGATATATTGTCCGCCGGGCTGGTCCGCTTGCAGGCGCTGGAACTGGACCCGGACGCGATCATTCCCTCGGGCTGGTTGCTGCCGGGTACCGGTGACGGGGCGGTGTCGGCAGATTTCGGTTTCGACCAGGTCATTCGCGCGGACAATCTTATCGCCACCGATGATCCGGCGCTGCGCGAGATTCTATTTGCCGATCAGGCCATTGTGCCGGTCACCGGCGATGCATTTGACGCCATGCTGGCCGGTGCTTCCGAAAAATGCGATCTGAATTTTCGCAGCGGGCCGTTTGCGAAAAAGACGCGGCGGGCGATGGACGCAACGCAAAAGCGCCGGCTCGGCTGGATGGCGGCGGCGCTGGTTGTTGTCTCGCTCGCGGTTCCGCTGGTGCAACTGGCGAAATTTCAGTGGGCGGCGAGCGAAGCGGACGAGGCGGCTCTTGCCAGTGCCGCTCCCCTCGTTGGCGAGCAGGAAAATCCGGACAGCGCCGAACGCGCGCTCGACCAGCGGCTGGTCGCCGAGAACCGCGGCAATATCATGTTCCCGGTTCCGGCTTCGGCGCTCTATTCCGCGCTGCAACAGGTCCCGAACGTATCGATTACCCGCATGGCTTATGGCGAGAACGGGATCGTGTCGGCGACATTGTCCGCTGTCCGTAACGAGGATATCAATCCGGCCCTGCTGGCGATGCAGGAAGCGGGCTTCCTCATCACCGCGACCCCGCGCACCGATGCTACGGGGTCAGCACAAGCGGATATTACGGTGAGGGCGCCATGATCGACAATGCGAGAAACTGGTTTGCCGGGCTCAGCCAGAGGGAGCGGGTCTTGGTCGGGGTTGCGGGCATATTGTTGGCGGGACTGGTCGGCTATTATGGCATCGCACGACCGGTGCTCGGTGCGATGACCGCTGCCGAAGAACGCTATGTCGGTGCGGTCGAGCAGCAGGCGCGGATCGAGTCGAAGGTTGCTGCGCTTCAGCAGCCGGTCGACGGGACGACGGTGAAGTTCAGCGGCGCGATCGATGCATTCGTCAGCCAGAGCGCGGGGGAGACGGGAATCGCGGTTGGCTCCGTCGTTCCGCAGTCAGGCAACCGGGTCAACATGGTGGTCGAATCCGCCAAGCCGACAGCATTATTCGGCTGGCTGGCACGGATCGAACGGGAGGGAGTCGCGGTCGAGGCGCTCAACGTCAGCCCGGCTGGCAATGGCGCGGTCTCCGCGACGATCACCTTGCGCTCACATTAGCCGAACGCTTTGCTGTCGGCTATTCAGCCGGCTCGATATGGGGCTGTCTGTCCTTGGCCGGGAACATCACGCCGCCATCGTCAGCCGACATGGCTTCCGGTTCGGCCAGGCCGGGGATTGCGACTTTCGCTTTTTTCTGGACCCATTCACCCTTTTCGTTGCGAATATAGGCGGGGGCGCGCTGGACGTTCCAGACCAGACCCATTTTTTCCCATAGATAGATGATCTGGCCGTTGAGATCGAATTCCCACCAGGCCACTTGCGACGATGCCGCGCGCGGGTGCTGGTGATGGTTGTTGTGCCATCCGTCGCCAAAGGTCATCCACGCCATGAACCAGTTGTTCCGTGAGCCGTCCTTGGTCTTGAACCGCTGCGAGCCAAAAACATGGCCGATGCTGTTCACGCCCATGACGAAATTCAGGAAGAAGAAATTGCGGAAGAAGCCGCCGATCAGGATCGTGCCGATGATATATTCCGGTCCGCCAAAGGCCAGCGCCCAGAGAGCCGGCAGGATGATGCTCGAGAAGATTGCGATCGACCAGCGATGCTTGTGGCACCACAAGACCTGCGGATCGTCGATCAGGCCTTTGCCATATACGCGCATGTCGGAGGTCGTATTATCGAACAGCCAGCCGAAATGGGCGATGCCCAGCCCTTTCAGCTTGCCCATCTTCTTGCCGTGGCCGTCGACATAGGGGCTGTGCACGTCACCGACATCGTCGGAAAAAGCGTGATGGCGACGATGGTCGGCTGCCCATTTCAGGACCGAAGCCTGACAGGCCATTTGCGCCATGATGCCCATGGCGAGACGCATTTTCGGTCCCGCTTCGAAGGCGCGGTGGGTGAAATAGCGGTGATAGCCGATGCCGACGCCCATGTTGATCAGGGCGAAACCGAACAGAAAGGCAGACCATTCTACCCAGCCGGTCGAATAGGCGAGTGTCCAGTAAAGGGCGCCGAGTGAACCCAGCACCATTGTCGAAAGCAATATGCCATATTCGATGCGCTTTGCCCGCGCCGCCGGTCCGCCAATGATGACGCCATGCTGCGGATGCTGTTCCGACGGTGTGTAGTCATCGGGTTGAATATCGCTAAATGCGGTCGCCATCGCCAAAATTCCTCGAAACTTCACTCGGGAACCCAGGATATAGGCTATTCACTATGATTACAATTGTCTTAACCATTCGCCTGACAATCGGCAAAAAGCCGCCAAATTCAATCATTTGCCAAGCTATTGTCGGCAGATGAACGTCAGCCCGACCTAGTCGTCGCTGACCTTCAGGCGCCCGTTGCGGTTGGTTCTCGGTGAAGAGCGAGGGGGGGCTGCACGCACTGGCCGGGATGTTTCCACTGGCCGTGCAGCGGGTTCGGCCCGACTTTGGGGCTGTTCGACCGCTCTCGCTGGCCGCCGGCCAGTTGTTCCCGTCCGGTCACCGCGATTGCGGTTCGGTGCGGCCTGGCTATTTCGGTCGGGTCGCGTTGTCGCCGGACGATCACCGCGGCCATTGCGCGTTCCAATATTGTCGCCCCGATTGCCGCGCCGTTGATCCTGCGCGCCGTCACGACGATCGCGTCGCTCGGCTCGCTGCTGCGGATTACGACTGCGGTCTCTGACGTGATGTCCGCCATATTCGGCCCGTTGTCTGGCCCAGTGGCGCCGGTGATTGTCACGCATGGCATGGCGCCTGCCTCCGCGATCGAAGATATAGACACCATAGCCGGGATAATAATATTGATCATACCAGCCACCGCCGAAGCCGATATTGGCAAAGCCATAGCCGGAATCGCACGCATAATAATCGTCGAACGGCGCATAGGGATCGCAATCATAGCCATTGTTGACATAGCCGTCGCCATAATAGCCGGCACCGCCATACATGCAGCCGCCCAGACTCAATAATGCTCCCGCTGCCACAGCGGACTTCAGGGCCCGGGCCATCGTAAATTGCGTCATGATCTTTTTCCTCGAAACCGGCCCTGACGGCACCAGATGTGCCGGGTCGCGATTCTGCGTCTTTCTTGTCCCGGCTATCATGTTGCGATTGAATAAACGATGAATGGAGGGTCTTGCTGACATTGATGAAAGTAGCTAGTAAGATCATGTAAAACTATTTCAGGAGTTCGGCCCGTGGCGACAATTTTAGCAAAACCGCATGGATATCCCTATGAGGAAAGTGCCAATCCGCATTGGGTGAAGACTCCGGGCGAAGACCAGTTGGCGCATATTCCCGGCGAAAACGGCATCCCGATATTCGGAACAACGCTGAAGGTGATCAAGGATCCGATCGGTTTCGGGAAATATATGTTCGACCGCTACGGCTCGGTTTATCGTACCTATAGTTTCGGCAAGCAGAATGTCATGCTGCTCGGAGCAGATGCTACTGAAATGGTGATGTTCAACAAGGACAAGATATTTTCTAGCGAGCAAGGCTGGGGTCCGGTGCTGAACAATCTCTTCCCGCGGGGGCTGATGCTGATGGATTTCGAACGGCACAGAGCCGACCGCAAGGCGCTCTCGGTTGCCTTCAAGCCCGGACCGATGAAGCATCATTGCCAGGTGCTGGGCGAAGGCATATTGGACCGTGTCGCCGAATGGGGCGATACCGAATTCGAATTTTATCCGGCGATAAAATCGCTGTCGCTTGATACCGCTGCGAGCGCGATTCTCGGCATCCCCTGGGGACCGGAAGCGGACAAGATCAACAAGGCATTTGTCGATGAAGTCCAGGCTTCGATCGGTATTGCACGCAAGCCGATCCCGTTTACGAAGATGTGGAAAGGCGTGAAGGCGCGCGAATATCTGCTGGAGTATTTTACGCCGCAAGTGAAGGAGCGCCGGGCCAAGGGCGGCGAGGATATCTTCACCCAGATCTGTCTGGCAACCCATGAGAATGGCGAACTGCTGACCGAGGATGAGGTCGTCGACCACATGAACTTCCTGATGATGGCAGCCCATGACACGATCACCTCTTCGGCGACCAGCATGGTCTATTTGCTGGCCAAGAATCCCGAATGGCAGGACCGCCTGCGCGAGGAGTGCCTGTCGGTGGCGCCGGCCGGTACGGTGCTGACCATGGAACAATTGGGCAAGCTCGACCTCACCGAAATGGCGTTCAAGGAGTCGCTTCGCCTTATTCCGCCGGTACCGAGCATCCCGCGTCGCGCGCTCAAGGAATTTACCTTCCGCAACTATACGATCCCGGCCGGCACAAATGTCGGCATCAGTCCGCAATTCGTCCACAAGATGGAGAAGCACTGGCCCGATCCGGAAAAATTCGACCCATTGCGCTTCACACCGGAAAATAGTGCCGGACGGCATAAATATGCGTGGGTACCATTTGGCGGTGGCGCGCATATGTGTCTCGGCCTGCATTTTGCCTATATGCAGATCAAGATATTGATGCATGCCATGCTCACCCAGAACCGTATCGTTTTGCAGGGCGGTGATGATCATGAGCCGGAATGGCAGGCTTTTCCGATCCCGCAGCCGAAAGACGGACTCCCGGTTCGGCTTGAACGGCTCTAGCGGGCTTGTAACTGAAGGTCGCGATTCAGGCTTCGGATGATCGGAGTGCCTTCGCCCATTTCTCTGCTGATTGTCGCTTTACGACTGATATTGCACACAAAAATTGACAGTGCGATTCCTCCGTGGCAGTCTTCATTGATCAACGAAGAGCAGAACCGGTCGAATGGGTCATCGGTGGTTCCGGGATTTGCGATGAGTGTGAGCTTTCTTTCAAAGGGAAAGGGCTTTCACGGCTTGTGAATCCATTCGTTGGCCTGAGCCGTATGAGGGGGCTTCGCAATTGGACGAAATCACAACCTCAATAATCATGGCTGGGCAGCCAGTCTGCAAAGTCACAAACTCTTCTCTGTTCGGAGGGAAGGGAAAACAGGGGGATATCATATGATCGCGTTTCGCTTTGCCACAATATTGATTAGCTTCATTCCGCTTTGGTTCGGCGTGAACGGAATATTTTTCGGAGCGGCGGAGCATATGGGGGGAGACCCGTTCAGCATCGCGCTGGATAACCAGTATCGCTATTATTCCGGCGTTTATCTCGGGGTTGCCGCGATGTTTTTCTACAGCGCCGGCGATCTGAGGCGACGGGCCAGTCTGTTCCGCTTCGGGATATTGTTTTTCTTCATCGGTGGATGCGCAAGGGCGGTATCCTACCTTACCGTAGGCCCAGCACCGACCGAGCAAATCGGAGCGATGGTTGTCGAATTGCTGTCACCGTTGCTGCTGCTTTGGCAGGCGAAGGCGCTACGCTATTAAGAGAAATATTCCGGGAATTTGGATTTTATTCTGGTGACAAGATCCGGTTCCATGAACTTGTAATTGTCCGGAATAGCAAGATTTCTGACGGGCTTATCCTTCAGCAATTCGCCAAATGTCCGGGTGATCTTCTTCTTGTGGGCGGTCTCCATCACATAGATGATATCCGCCCATATGATCAGATCGCCGGATAGCGGTGTTTCGGCGTCATTGTTCGTGCCTGCGGAAATGGCAGTTACCGTTTCCACACCATTCAACACCGCTTCGGCAGTGGGACTGCGCAATCGGTTGCGGGAACAGACAAACAACAGCTTCCTTTGATCGCGGCTCACTTCGCCAGCATATCCTTCAGATAGCCGCCGGTGAAGCTTGCCTTGACCTTGGCGACCTCTTCCGGCGTGCCTTGCGCGACGATCTCGCCGCCGCGCACGCCGCCTTCGGGGCCGAGGTCGATGATATGGTCGGCGGTCTTGATGACGTCGAGATTATGCTCGATCACCACCACGCTATTGCCCTGCTCGACCAGCTGGTGGAGCACCTCCAGCAGCTTTCGGACATCCTCGAAATGAAGACCGGTGGTGGGCTCGTCGAGAATATAGAGTGTCTGTCCGGTTGACCGTTTCGACAGTTCCTTGGCCAGTTTGACCCGCTGCGCCTCGCCGCCGGACAGGGTTGTTGCCTGCTGGCCGACTTTCACATAGCCGAGGCCGACTTCATAGAGCATGGCCATCTTGTCGCGGATCGGCGGCACTGCCTTGAAGAAGCTGACCGCGTCCTCGACCGTCATGTCGAGAATATCGGCGATCGACTTGCCCTTGAATTTCACTTCGAGCGTTTCGCGATTATAGCGTTTGCCGTGGCATTCCTCGCAAGTGACGTAAACGTCGGGGAGGAAGTGCATCTCGATCTTGATCAACCCGTCGCCGCGGCAGACTTCGCAGCGGCCGCCCTTGACGTTGAAACTGAACCGGCCGGGCTTGTAGCCGCGAACCTGCGCCTCGGGCAGGCCGGCGAACCAGTCGCGAATATTGGTGAACGCGCCTGTATAGGTCGCCGGGTTCGAACGCGGGGTGCGTCCGATCGGCGACTGGTCGATATCGATGACCTTGTCGCAATATTGCAGGCCGGTGATTTTCTCATGCGCGCCGGCAATCACCCGCGCGCCGTTGAGCGTGCGGGCTGCTGCTGCGTAAAGCGTGTCGATGGTCAGCGAGCTTTTGCCCGAGCCGGACAGGCCGGTGATGCAGGTAAAGGTGCCGAGCGGGATCGAGGCCGTGACATTCTGCAGATTGTTGGCGGTGGCGCCGTGAACGGTCAGCTTCTTGCCATTGCCCTTGCGCCGTTTCTTCGGAACCTCGATTTCGCGGGTTCCGTTGAGATAGGCGGCGGTCAGAGATCTCTTCGATTTCAATATCTGTTTGAGCGTGCCTTCGGCGACAACCTCGCCGCCATGGACACCGGCACCCGGGCCCATGTCGACGACCCAGTCGGCGGTGCGGATCGCATCTTCGTCATGTTCGACCACGATCACCGTGTTGCCGAGATCCCGCAGCCGCTTGAGCGTGGTCAGCAAGCGGTCATTGTCGCGCTGGTGCAGGCCGATGCTCGGTTCGTCGAGCACATAGAGCACGCCGCTGAGGCCCGAGCCGATCTGGCTGGCCAGACGGATGCGCTGGCTTTCGCCGCCGGACAATGTACCGCTGGTCCGGTCGAGATTGAGATAATCCAGCCCGACATTGTTAAGGAATCCCAGTCGCTCGATGATTTCCTTGAGGATCGGTTCGGCAATCTGGCTCTGCGTCTTGTTGAGCTGTGCGCCGAGACCCTCGAAAAATTCCAGCGCATCACCGACGCTGCGCCGGGTTGATATCGAGATATCCTCGCCCGCGATCTTGACCGCCAGCGCTTCCGGCTTGAGCCGCGCGCCGTGGCAGGTTTCGCAGGGTGCCGCGGCCTGGAACTTGGCCAGTTCTTCCTGCATCCATGCGCTCTCGGTCTGCAGCATCCGCCGTTTGAGATTGCCGACGACGCCTTCGAACGGCTTCTTCACTTCATAGGATTTGCGCCCGTCCTGAAAGCGGAGCGTGACCGGCAGACCCTGCGTACCGTTGAGGACGATATCCTGATGATGTTCGCTCAATTCGTTCCACGGCGTGTCGAGATCAAATTCGAAATGCCGGGCGAGGCTGCCGAGCACCTGCATATAATAAGGCGAGGGCGGGTTGGACTTCGCCCAGGGCACGACCGCGCCCTTCTTGATGCTCAGCGCCGGATTGGGCACGATCAGCTGGGTGTCGAAATGCAGCTTCTCGCCAAGACCGTCGCAGGACGGGCAGGCGCCTTGCGGGGCGTTGAACGAGAATAAACGCGGTGCGATTTCCTCGATGGTGAAGCCGCTGACCGGGCAGGCGAAGCGTTCGGAAAAGACGATCCGGTTTGGCGGGAGGCCGGTGCCTTTCATTTTGCCCTGCGGCGAATCAGCATTTTTTCCGTTCGCCTCGAGCGCAGTCGAGAGGGGTGTCTCGACTTCGCTCGACACGAACGGAGTTTGGGCTTCCGCGACACTCGCCGTTCGTGCTGAGCTTGTCGAAGCACGGTTGGCAATCGCCAAAGCCTCCTCAACCGTCCCATCAGCCAAATCCACAAAAGCCAAGCCATCCGCCAGCCGCAGCGCGGTCTCGAAACTGTCGGCCAGCCTTTGTTCCATGCCTTCACGCACCACGAGACGGTCGACGACCACCTCGATGTCATGCTTGTATTTCTTGTCGAGCTTGGGCGTTTCCTCGATATCGTAAAATTCGCCATCGACCCGGACCCGGGTGAAACCGGCCTTCTGCCACTCCAGCAATTCTTTGCGATATTCGCCCTTGCGTCCGCGCACCACCGGCGCGAGCAGGAAGAAACGGGTCTTTTCGGGCAGGGTCATCACCCGGTCGACCATTTGCGAAACGGTCTGCGCGGTAATCGGCAAGCCGGTCGCCGGCGAGTAAGGCACACCGGCGCGCGCCCAGAGCAGGCGCATATAGTCATAAATCTCGGTCACCGTCGCGACGGTCGAGCGCGGGTTGCGGCTGGTGGTTTTCTGCTCGATCGAGATCGCGGGTGACAGCCCCTCGATATGCTCGACATCGGGCTTCTGCATCATCTCGAGAAATTGCCGCGCATAGGCGCTGAGGCTCTCGACATAGCGCCGCTGCCCCTCGGCATAGATGGTATCGAACGCAAGGCTCGACTTGCCGCTGCCGGACAGGCCGGTGATCACGATCAGCTTCTCGCGCGGAAGCTCGATATCCACGCCCTTGAGATTATGCTCGCGGGCGCCTTTTACTTTGATGTGGGTCAGACTCATGAGCGTGCTTTGCAGAAGATGCCGGAGAGAGTCCAGCGGGCCAAAGGGACAGGGTGATCTGCGCTATATGTTCAATGTTTGTTCTGTTTTCAAGAGGGGAGTTTTTGGGGGAGCGTGACGGGGGTCACGGGTGTTGGGGAGCTATCGGGAGCATTTAAATCGAAACATGGAGGATAAGATGGCAGGATATTCACTACACATCGGTTTGAACAGCGTCGATCCCAATCACTATGATGGTTGGGACGGTGCATTGAATGCGTGCGAAAATGATATGCACACCATGGCAAATCTAGCGTCAAGCGCGGGATTTGAAAATCTGGGGAAACTCCGGACGACGGCCGCTACCCGTGATAATGTATTACGTCATATTCGCGTAGCTGCCGAGAAAACGCAAAAAGGTGATATTTTTATGATCACCTATTCGGGACATGGCGGCAAGGTTCCCGATTTGGTGGAGCCAGACGATTTTGGAGACGATGAGACCTGGTGTCTGTTTGACGGTCAACTGATGGACGACGAATTGGTTCGGGCCTGGGCGGCATTTGTTGAGGGTTGTCGCATCCTGATTATCTCCGATAGTTGCTACTCTGGCGGAATGGAAAAAATGGCATTCGGTGGTTCGGCGGACGGATTTTCTTATGGACCAGACGTTCGTGTGAGACGAGCCCCCGCAACCATTCTTCAAAACACTTATTTTGCAAACCGAAAATTTTATGAAGGATTGCAAGAAGTCACCAAACAAGCGCTCGGGGATGTCTCTGAAGCTCAAATAAAGGCCTCAATGCAGTCCACCGGACTTCTGCTTGCGGCCTGTCAAGATTTCGAACTGTCCTACGAAAACCCCTTCGGTGGCTTCTTTACAACGGCTTTGGTCAAAACATGGAACTATGGTCGATTTGAGGGAAACTATGACGACTTTCGAAATCGGGTCGCAAGTGAAATCCCAAGCTACCAAAACCCTACTAATAAGGCATTTGGAAAGAACACCAACATCTTCCCATTTGAAAAACCATTTTCGATTTAGACTGAACATCACCGAATAAGGAGAAGGTCAATGCGAGTCGCGCTGATTGTTACCGCCAGTCTGTCGGTTTTTTTAAGTGGTTGTGCTACTGTAAAGACGCACGGATTCAGACATGATCAATCTAATGCTGAAGGCATGAGTTATTTTCTGCCGAAACGAGAAGTTGCTTTTGTCGGTGCTAGAGCGCCGTTGCGAAAGGCGGACGTAGAGAAAAAAATCAAAGCAGCCGTGACGGCATTGGGTGCTGCAGAGGATGCAGAAAAAGCAGCTAAAATAGAAAAAGCGGCGGCAGACAACGCATTAAATGCGAATCCGATCAGTAGCTTGAGAAGGCAGAAACTCCAAGACGATGCCACGATAGCGGAGTTCAAAGCCGGCGACGCACAACGGACTCAACTTCTCAAGAAAGCAGAAATCATAGACTTGGAGGACACGCTGCGAACTTTTGGAGATAAAGCCTGTATTTATTCGTATGATGTAAAGCTGGAACTTCAACCGTTCTCTCCAGACCCCTCGGCGAGATTTGTTGCAAATTTGAGTCATAATATACTTCGAGATGATGAGCAGAAATTTATGGTTTCCAGCGACGGGTTACTTTCTTCCGCAAACGTTACCGCTGCTGACCGGACCGGCGATGTTATTGTGGAGCTAGCTGGAGCATTCGCCGCATTCGGAGGGGGCTCATTGCCAGTCGCTCGTTCCAAGGTTGTTGGCGAGGAACCTGTAGCGCCTGTGAACTGTGATACACCAATCAAGGATTTCCGATATATCTTTGATCCGATCAGCGAGGACGAACGCAAAAAGGTGAATGACGAACTGAATCGAGCCAATTGGCCATTTTTTGTAGATGCGGAAGTGAAGAACTTATTGGAACAACGAAGTGATGCCGAAGCGCCTTCACGTAAAGTGCCATTATTGACTTCAAATACCTTCGATCATTCGGGGAATTGCAAAAAGGAGCCAATTCAGAATGCGTCGCAACAGAAATTGCAACTTTGTCAGCCTGTCGACGGGCTTTTATATCGTACGGCGTTGCCAGCTACGATAACCATTCGGCAGTGCGTTGGAGGGTGTAATCTTTCTCAACGTACTCCGGGAGTTCCCGTCCAAGGTGCACTTGTAGCTCTCCCGCAGGCTGGACCGGTCAGCTATATTCCGTTACGCTCGTCGGCATTCGTTAAGACAGTGGACAATATCGTATTTGACAAAGGTATGCTGACATCGTGGGAAGCAAATCGGCCAAGTGAAGTGCTCGAAATTGTCCGCCTTCCGATCCGCTTATTGAAAGCAGTTATATCAGTTCCGGCCGAGATTCTACAACTCAGGGTAAATTACTCCAGCCAGGCAGAAAGCTTGTCAAGCGGTTATGCCAAACAGCTGGAAGCTCAACAGAAACTGATTTCCTTGCAACAGTGTTTTCGGAAGGCTGAAAACACCAATGGTGATCCATCTCTATGCTTAGTTGAATAATTTGTTTCGGAGCTGGACGTCCAGTTGTGGTGCTAGTTGTATCCTATGTCCCTGCTTCTAATACTAAACACCGCCCTTAACCCGCCCAAAAACCTTCCGGTACCGCTCAAAAAACCCAACCATCTCCATCGACCTTTTGCTCTTCATGTCGCAGAAGAACTTGCGGTTCCATCCCTTCGCCGTGCCCAGATGCACCATCGCATAGACATAAGCGAGTAACCCTGCCGAAAGCGCGAACGCCGCTCCCATGCCCGCCGCTGCCCACACGACCGCCGCGACCACCGGATAGGCCAGCACCGGAAAGCTGATCGCCTTGCGGTAATTGAAGATCGCCTTGCTCTCCCGTGTCGGCAATCCGAATTTCCCGACCAGCGTCGAGGTAAACGGCAGCCGGTTGTGGATGATCGCTGCCGGGACTTTGACCCACCACGGCACCGGCGCGAACAGGATCGTGCCGAGGGCGAGCAGCTCGAAAAACGGGTAGCGAATGACCAGCAGCGCCAGGACTTTATAGTCGTGATATTGTTTCGCTGTGTGGGTGAGCAGCTCGTCGACGCCGTCCACCGCATAGCGGCCGGTCTCGCGGAAGCGGAACACATTGTTCGGGAACATATAATATTTCATCAGCCCCTTGAGGCCGGGCGTGTCGCTGCGTTTCGGGCGGATGCCGAGTAGTCGCGCGACCTCGTCGGTATAGGTGCCGTACCAGACCAGATGGTCGGTCTTGCTCTCCGGCCGTCTGGCATAATAGTTCGCGTTATAGGTTGCGATCCGCTGTTCGATATTGGCGTTGACGCTGTGGCGGAATTCCGGATCGCTGATCATCCGGTGGACCAGCAGGCATTGCATCTCGCTGATATTGTTGAGCCCGCCGGTGAAGGGACGGGTGAAACCGATGGTGTAGATGTTGCGCAGGCGGGGGGATATCACACCGAGAAACTGTTGCCGCGTCTTGTAGATAAAATGCTCCGACGCTTGATCGCCGCAAAGCCGGATTTCGGGGATATTGGGCACTTCCTGATCGCCGTCGATAATCTCGTCAAACGTCGCCGTCTCGCCGCCCTCGGTCAGCGTCATCGCTTCGCGGTCAAGCGTGGCGACCGCCTTGTCCCACAATTTCACATGGCCATGTTCGAGGAAGAAGGGCAGGTCGTTGATCAGATAGCCGTCGCTGATCTTCTGCTCGAGCGTCTCGTCGCAATAGAGTTTGTAGACATCGATCGGCCAATATTTGATCGCGATATGACCGTTTTCAATCGGTGCCCTGGCTTCGAAAAAGGTCCGGAGACTTTCGTGCGGCCGGATGCTCTTGGGGTGGCGCACGCCGAGGCTGTTGCGGTCGAAAAACTTCGCGAACCAGCGGTGGATCAGGCCGTGAATATAGCCGCCGTCGATGAACGCACGATAGCTCCATTTGCTGACTTCGGAGAAATTGTGACATTCGAGCTGGTCGAGCGGGACGAAACGCGGGCCGTCGTCGAATGGCGAGAAGGTGGCGAACATCTTGTCGAGCATGATGAAGCCATTGGTGACAAGATGCACTTTCGCGCCATGAGCGACCAGCTTGGCGATCAGCAGGTTGGAACTGTCGCCGGTCGAGGTGATCGCGACATTCTTGCCGGCATAGCTGGCATCAATTTTGATCTGCTTGAGATTGGCATTCATCTGCCGCCGGAAAGCGGTGGCGACGACGACATGCTGCGCGCGGAACTGCTCGCCACTCTCTAGGTGGACAATGCTGTGATCCGGATGATTGTCGATACTGCCGACCCGCCCGTGGTGGATATGGTCGGCGTAGCGCGAGGCATATTTCTTGTGGATCGCGTAAAATTCGCGAGCGGTCGGGAAACCGTCGGTAAAATCCTCGCCCTGCTCTTTCAGCATCTCGACCAGTTCGAAGGAATAGACGCTGCTCTGCAGGGAACTGACCAGATCGAAATCCAGCGCATCGGCGGCTTCCAGCTGTTGCCAGATCGGGGTCATTTCCGACACCATCAGCCATTTGATCCCGCTGGCGTCGAGCTCGCGGACCAGCGGCATGGTCGAAAAACCGCCGCCGACGATCAGGACATCAATTTCCCGTGCTTCCACCATATTGGCCCCCTGCAGCGATCCGACGCTTTTACAACTGGTAACCGGTAAGAGCAGTAAATCCAACGCTCTTTTGAATATGGCGCGGGACAGGCCTTAATAGAGCACTTTCCACCAGGTGCGGGCAGGGCAGCATGCTTATTCTTTCGTCGACGGTCGATAGCCGTTGGTCGAATGAAAAACAGCGCAGCGCGCCTTCATGCTATCCAACTGGCAGCTGAGTGAACATCCGGAAAGAGCGTCATAAGCTCGCGGGTCGCATCGAAGCTCAATCATGGGGGATGGTGCCAGAATGCGGATTCGCAAAATCTGGTCCGGGAATATTGCCTACCGCATGGGCAAGCTCCTGTTCCCGGGACAAGCTGGTCTCGCGTCCGCCCCCCTACAGGACGTGGTCCCTGCGACGCTTCTGGTGCCATCCTCTTTGTTTGCGCCTCTTCAGGCACAGCAAATGTCCGGCTTATTCGGCTTATTCTGCCATCAAATCCCGGACAAATCCGATCAGACCGGTTTGCCGCGCCCGGCGCATGCGTTCGGTGGCGAGGATCTGCTTCACCTTGGCAAAGCAGGCGTCGAGATCGTCGTTGATCAGGACATAATCATAACCGTCCCAATGGCTGATCTCGCTGGCGGCGCGTTGCATCCGGCTCTCGATAATCTCGGTCGCATCGGTGTTGCGGCTTTCCAGCCGGTTGCGCAGTTCGTCAAGGGACGGTGGCAGGATGAAGACGCGGACAACATCCTGTCCGGCGCGCTGATAAAGCTGCTGTGTCCCCTGCCAGTCGATATCGAACAGAACATCCTGTCCATCCGTCAGACTCTGGTTAACCGGAACGGCCGGCGTGCCGTAGCGATTGCCGAATACCGTGGCATATTCGAGGAAACTGTGATCGGCGACCATCTCTTCAAATTCGTCGCCAGTGACAAAATAATAATCCTTGCCATGTTCCTCGCCGGGCCGTTTCGGCCGGGTGGTGACGGAGACCGACATGGCAATCTCGTCGTCGGATTCCAGCAACATCTTGGCGAGCGTCGACTTGCCGGCTCCGGAGGGCGAGGACAGCACGAACAACAGGCCGCGGCGGCTCAGTTCGCGATGATCATTGTCGATATTCTGGGAAGATATATTCTCGGCCATAGCGGCTATTGGCCGAGAAGGGCGGGCGGCGTCAAGATGCTGCTAGCATGTTTTTTCGATCCCGCCTGTCCGGTACAATCCTGCTGATGACAGTCTGTTAAAATCCGGCTATTCGAAAATCATGATTCAGGGACGCATCAGCACTATATTTTACGCGGTCGGCATTACCATCATGGTCGGCTGGCTGTTTTACGTCGGCAAGGACATCATATTGCCGATCGTGACCGCTGTCATCCTGCTGCAGATACTCTATGCCGCGAGCGCGACGGTCGCCCGCATACCGGGGCTGGGCCAGACTCCCCTGTGGTTGCGCGCCACGCTTGCCCTGATCGGGGTCCTTGCCCTGCTTTTCGCGATGACCCGGATGCTGGTCGCGAGCCTGCAAAATCTCGTGCCATCGCTGCCGGTCTACCAGCGCAATCTGGAAAATCTGTTTGCAGCCTGGTTCCCGGCTCCGGCCAATGGCGGGATCGGCCGCCCGGAGGTTTCCGAACTCATGGCGTCGCCGACCGCGATTTTTGACCGCGGAACGGAAGCGGTCGCGAAGGCGATAAGCGAATTCGCGACCAGATTTTTTACCGAGATCGATATCGCCGCGCTGGCCCAGTCGGTCCTGTCCTCGCTGACCAGTTTCGGCGGATTTGTCTTCATCACGATCCTGTACGCATCCTTTCTGCTCAGCGAGATCACCGGTTTTCCGGAGAAAGTGCGCCGCGCCTTCGGTTCGGACAGCGATTCCACCGACACGCTGAATATGATCACCCGGATCAACCATGATATCGGCAGCTATCTGGCGACCAAGACGCTGATCAATATCATATTGGGCGTCGTCTGCTGGCTGATATTGCTGATATTGGGCGTGGAATATGCCGCTTTGTGGGCGATCATCATCGGTCTGCTCAACTATATTCCCTATATCGGGTCTTTCGTAGGCGTCGCTTTTCCGGCGCTCTTTGCCGTGGCCCAGTTCGGCAGTCTGACCATTCCCTTGATCGCTACCGGTCTGATGACGACCGCGCAGGTGGTTATCGGCAATGTTGTCGAACCGAAGATGCTGAGCAAATCGGTCAATCTCAGCCCGATGGTGGTGCTGGTCTCGCTGGCCATCTGGAGCAGCCTGTGGGGTATTCCCGGGGCGATACTGGCGGTGCCGTTCACGACCATATTGATGATCGTGCTGGCGCGCCGGCCCGGAACGCGTCCGATAGCGGCTTTGCTGTCCAGCGACGGGAATATCTAGGCGGGCGTTGCCGGTGGTTTGAGACAAAAGGCGGCGACCATTCCGGCGGACAGCAGGATGATCGCGCCACCAAAGGCGAAGTCGTAGCTGCCGGTAGCCTCGAAGACAAAGCCGGCTCCGGCGGGCGCCGCGGCGGCGAAGGGCAGAACCACAGGAGCGAACAGGGAATTGATGATGGGAAAGGCGCGCTCGCCGAAATAATTGCCGATTGCTGCAGGGAGCAATACCAGCAGACTGCCATAGCCGGCGCCGAACAGCATCCCCATAAGCGACAACAGCCATATCTCCTGACCCTGCCAGAATCCGGCCAGGGCCAAGGCCATCAGGGCGATGGATCCGAATATTGTCCAGCGCAGTTCGAACTGGTCGCCGAGCCAGCCAGCCGGAATCCGCGCCAGCCCGCTGCCCAAGATCAGAAGTCCGAATATTGCGGCCGCCTCGAGCCCGTTCAAACCGTTGTCTGTCAGATGCAGAACGCCGTGATTGAGCAAGGCAAAGAAGGTGCCCAGATAACCGACCGAAATCACCATCATCAGATAAAGGGTCGGTTTGCGGATGATCTCCCGCATCGTCCAAGCATGGTCGGTGCGATAGGTTTTCGGGCGCGTGTGATGGGCCTGCTCGTCACTGATCGCGCGTGCGGGATCGATATTGTCGGGGAATTGACCGATATCGCCCGGGCGATTGATGATGAACCGCGTCGCGACGAGCGCAATGACGACCATTGCGGCGGCAATGGTCCAGGCGGCCCGCCAGCTGTCAAACCGGTTCATCATCTCGGCCAGCGCTGGCTGCGCCATCGCGCCGCCGAGCGCGCCGCCGGTCATGACTATGCCGATCGTTGTCGATCGCTTGATGCTGAACCAGCTGATCATGGCGGTCTGCGCGCAGATCGGACCAGTCAGACCGAAAGACAGCCCCATGACCACGCCCCAGACCAGGATCCAGTGCCATAATTCGGTGACGCCGAAAACCAGCAGCAGAAGACCGGCCAGCATCACCAGCAGTCCGATGGTAACGGTTCTCCGGACACCCGAACGGCTCAGCAAATAGCCGGTCAGAGGGTAGGACAAGCCAAGCGTTATCAGCGCAACCGACTGGGCAATGGAGGCGGAGCCGCGGTTCCAGTTCATGGTCTCGACCATCACCGGGAAGACCACCGAATAGGCGAAATAGACAAAGCCGGATGCGGCAAACTGGATGAAGAAAAACAGGCTTACATTGTTCCAGCCATAGAATTTGCGGGGCGCTTGCCCGGATTGCGCGGTGGTTGCCAATATGCTCTCCTGTGCCGCTTCATATTGGCGGTTCTCAGGCAGCTTACAGCAATGTCAGTTACAATCAATATTGCAATTGGGAGGATAAGCTGTTCTCACATGATCGTTGCGTGGGAGGAAGTGCAGGATGAAATGGCCGCTCAGGATCAGCAAGAGCAGTACGCTGATCGCGTTGATATTATTCGCCTTATTCGGGCTGATCCTGTTTGGCATGGGACGCCCGCCGATCTGCGCTTGCGGTACGGTCAAGCTGTGGCAGGGCGTTGTCCAATCATCGGAAAACAGCCAGCATCTCGCCGACTGGTATTCGATGAGCCATATCATTCACGGGTTCATCTTCTTCGGTATCGGCCATCTCTTGCGCAAGCGCTTCCCGAAGCTGTTCCCGCTCGGTGTCATCGTCTGTCTCTCGATATTGGTCGAGGGCGCGTGGGAAGTGCTGGAAAATTCGCCGGTCATCATCGACCGTTATCGCGAGGCGACTATTTCCTATGGCTATGAAGGGGACTCCATCATCAACTCGATGGCCGATATTGCATGGATGATCGTCGGATTCTTTCTCGCATCACGGCTGCCGTGGAAGGTGACGCTGGCAATTGCCGTTATTTTCGAGCTGTTTACCGGCTATATGATCCGCGACAATCTCGCGCTCAACATCCTGATGCTCACGGTACCGATCGAGGCGGTGAAGGACTGGCAGGCGGCCGGTACCGGCTACTGGCTAACCGGGAAGCCTTAGCGCCGGTTTTGCAGCGGCTTTTTTCTTTTCGGGAACCGGACGGCCTTCGATCTCGATAACCGCCTCGGATGCGGGAAGCGCTTCTGCCTCTTTCGAGTCATCATAGAGTTTTTTCGCGATCAGCGCCCCGCCGACCAGCAGCGCGCCGGGGACGGACCGGGTCGCTATGCGGGCGGCGATCATGCCGAGGCCGAAATTGCGCAAGCCATGACCCGTGGTGTGCTTGCGCGCCTCGTAACCGACCATGGTGGTGAATATATTTCTGATTAGCGACATGCTCTGGTTCCCGGATCAGCCATGTTTGCCGACCATATTCTCAGGTCTAACATGGGTATCGTAGGTTTCTGCGTCAACCAGACCGAGCTCCAGCGCGGATGCGCGAAGGGTCTGGCCGGTTTTATGGGCATATTTGGCAATCGCCGCAGCCTTGTCATAGCCGATCACCGGAGCCAGCGCGGTCACCAGCATGAGTGAATTGTCGACCAGCTGCTTGATCCGCACCTCATTAGCCTCCAGGCCTTCCACACAGCGCTCGGAAAAGCTGGACATGCCGATCGAGATGATCTCGATCGAGCGGAGGACATTGGCGCCAATCAGCGGCTTGAATACATTGAGTTCGAGATGGCCTTGCAGTCCGCCGACGGTCACCGCCTGATGATTGCCGATAACCTGTGCAGCGACCATGGTCAGCATCTCGCACTGGGTCGGATTGACCTTGCCCGGCATGATTGAACTGCCCGGCTCATTGGCCGGCAGGTCGAGCTCGCCGAGCCCGGAACGCGGGCCGGAGCCGAGCAGGCGGATATCATTGGCGATCTTGGTCAGCGACACCGCGAGCGTGTTGAGCGCGCCGGACAATTCGACCATCGTGTCATGAGCCGCCAGTTCGGCGAACTTGTTCGGGGCAGAAGTGAATTTCAGGCCGGTGATCTTGGAGATTTCCTTGGCGATATTCTCGCCGAAATTTTCCGGCGCATTCAGGCCGGTCCCGACGGCAGTGCCGCCTTGCGCCAGCTGGCGCAATCGGGGGAGGACGGTTTCTATCCGGTCACGCGCGGCCACCAGTTGCGCTGCATAGCCGGAAAATTCCTGTCCGAGGGTCAGCGGCGTGGCGTCCTGCAAATGGGTGCGGCCGATCTTGACGATAGACTTCCATTTCTGCGCCTTTTCCGCCAGCGCATCGTGCAATTGTTCCAGCGCCGGGAATAGTTCGACTTCCAGCGCCCGCGACGCCGCGACATGCATGGCGGTGGGGAAACTGTCGTTCGACGATTGGCCGCGATTGACATGGTCGTTTGGGTGGACCGGATATTTGCCGCCGCGGGTGCCGTATATCGCCTCGTTGGCGACGCCGGCGATCACTTCGTTGACGGTCATGTTCGACTGGGTTCCGGATCCGGTCTGCCAGATGGTCAGTGGAAATTGATTGTCATATTCGCCGGTCCGCACGGCATTGGCGGCTTTTTCGATCGCCGCAGAAATTTCCGGTTCCAGGCCATGGATGCCGTTGACCCGCGCGGCGGCCTGTTTGACGGCGGCCAATGCGTGGATCAGCCGGATCGGCATGCGTTCCTGACGCGGGAACGGGAAATTCTCGATACTGCGTTGTGTCTGTGCGCCCCAATAGGCGTCGGCGGGAACCTGTATCTCGCCAAGAGAGTCGGTCTCTGTGCGGGTCCCGCTCACTTTTTCTTGCCGAAGTCCACCGTCACCACGTTGGAGCCATCATCAGCCGGCTTGACCGTTTCCGTCTCGCCGTCATTTTCCGCCGGGTCGTGGCTGTTCACATCGCCCTCGATCTCGTCAACATGGAATTGCAGCGCAAAATCGACCGCCGGATCAACGAAGGAGGTTATCGCCGCGAACGGGATATGCAGCATGGAGCTGATCTGGTTGAAGCTCAGTCCGACTTCGAATCGATCCTTGTCGACCTTCAGGTCCCAGTAGCGGTTCTGGATGACGATCGTCATCTCGTCCGGAAATCTCGCGATCAGATGATCGGGAATGTCGACGCCGGGGGCGCGGGTCTTGAAGGTGATATAAAAATGATGCTCGCCGGGAAGGCCGCCTTTGACGACTTCTCCCAGCACCCGGCTTACCACAGCGCGCAGGGCTTCCTGCACGATTTCGTCATATGGAATCAGGCTATCTGGGGCATCTTCACTCATTTGCACTAGGTGGCGTGAAGCGGGCAGCGGGTCAAGAGTGTAAAATGAATTTCCTGTCGACCAAAGACCGCGAAATTCTTGCCTGATTTGTCCAAGCCTTTATAGGCCATCTGCATGAGAACAGCGACAATCGAGCGAAATACCAAAGAAACCGAGATTTTTGTCGAGTTGAACCTTGACGGGACCGGCCAATTTGACGTGTCCACCGGCATTGGTTTCCTCGATCATATGATCGAGCAATTCTCGCGTCATTCGCTGATTGACCTGAAAATGAAGATCAAGGGCGACCTCCACGTCGACCAGCATCATACCACGGAAGACAGCGCCATCGCGCTGGGCCAGGCGATCCATCAGGCGCTCGGCGACAAGGCCGGTATCGTGCGCTACGGCAGTGCCTATTCGCCGATGGACGAGACGTTGAGCCGGGTGGCGCTGGATATTTCCGGCCGCCCCTATTTCGTATGGAACGCCGGCTTCACGCAGGAGCGGCTGGGCGAGATGGACACGGAATTGTTCAAACACTGGTTCCACAGCGTCGCCGATGCTGCCGGGATCACGCTGCATATCGAATTGCTCTATGGCGAGAATAACCACCATATTGCGGAAAGCATCTTCAAGGGCTTTGCCCGCGCGATGCGTCAGGCTGTCGAGCGCGACCCGCGCAAGGGCGACGCGATTCCCTCGACCAAGGGGCAATTGGGTGGCTGAGTTGTGTTTCCCGCGTCAGCGGACTTTTCTTCAGGATTCTATCACGCGAAGCCGCGAAGTCGCAAAGAAGATGCGGATTTCGGGTAATCTTCGCGCATTCGGCGGTTGATTGGCATTATGTCTGAAACCATCGCTCTTATAGATTTCGGCGCCGGCAATTTGCACAGTGTCCACAACGCCTTGATGGCCGCAGGGGCCGGCCATGTCTCTGTAACCACCGACCCGGAACTGGTGGCGCGCGCCGACCGGATCATATTGCCCGGCGTTGGCGCCTTTGGTGCCTGCCGCGATGCACTGGTAGCGATCGACGGCATGGTTGCCGCGATGGATCGGCGGGTCCGCGCTGAGGGCATACCTTTTCTCGGCATCTGTGTCGGAATGCAGATGCTGGCCGACAAAGGCATCGAATTTGGCGAGCATGACGGTCTCGGCTGGATTGGCGGCACGGTAAAGGCGATCGAGCCTGCCAGTGACGAAATAAAGATCCCGCATATGGGCTGGAACGATGTGACCCCGACCGAGGGGCATGATCTGCTCGAGTCGGGCGAAGCTTATTATCTGCACGGCTATCATTTTGATGCCGCCAATGAAGCCGACATATTGGCGAAGACCAGCCACGGCGTGCCGCTGGTATCGGCGGTTGGCTGCGACAATATCGTCGGCGTGCAATTTCATCCGGAGAAAAGCCAGGCTTATGGACTGGCCTTTCTCAACCGTTTTCTGGAGTGGAAACCATGATCGTATTTCCCGCAATTGACCTCAAATCGGGCGAAGTCGTGCGCTTGGCCGAAGGTGATATGGACCGCGCCACCGTCTATGGCGACAATCCGGCGGAACAGGCCGGCCTGTTTGCCGCTGCCGGTGCCGAGCATATTCATGTGGTCGATCTCGACGGCGCTTTTGCCGGATCGCCCCAGAACGCCGAAGCGGTGGAAGCGATTGTCGCCAGCTTTCCCGGCTATGTACAGCTCGGCGGCGGTATCCGCAATCGCGAGACGGTGGAGCGCTGGTTCGAACTGGGTGTCGCCCGGCTGGTGATCGGAACCGCTGCGCTCAAGGATCCCGATTTCGTCAAGGATATGGCGAAAGAATATGAAGGCGGCATCGTCGTCGCGGTTGACGCACGGGACGGCATGGTCGCGACCGAAGGCTGGGCCGATGTGTCGGATGTCAGCGTCCGCGATCTTGCCCGCCGGTTCGAGGACGCAGGCGTTGCCTCGATCCTGTTCACCGATGTCGGCCGCGACGGCATGCTGACCGGCTGCAATATCGAAGCCACCGTCGATCTGGCGCGCGGCGTCGATATTCCGGTGATCGCCAGCGGCGGGGTCAAGGGTCTCGACGACATTCACATGCTCAGCCAGTTCGCCAAGGACGGGATTGAAGGCGTGATTACCGGCCGGGCCCTATATGATGGTCGGCTCGATCTGGCGACGGCGATTGCGATGGCCAATCGTGGTTGAGTTGTTTCAATCCGTTCGTGTCGAGCGCAGTCGAGACACATTGGTTTCGCGCGCAAACGTCTCTCGACTTCGCTCGAGACGAACGGCGGGACGCTCATGACCGTCCGTATCCGCGTCATTCCCTGTCTCGACGTTGCCAATGGCCGCGTGGTCAAGGGCGTCAATTTCGTCGATCTGCAGGACGCCGGCGATCCGGTCGAGCAGGCGCAGGCCTACGATGCGGCTGGCGCAGACGAACTCTGCTTTCTCGACATCACTGCATCTCACGAAAATCGTGACACGATCATCGATGTCGTCCGGCGTACCGCCGAGGTCTGCTTTATGCCGGTGACCGTCGGCGGCGGCGTCCGCACGGCGGATGATGCGCGGGCTTTGCTGATGGCCGGAGCGGACAAGGTCGCGGTGAACAGTGCCGCTGTGTCGCGGCCCGAAGTGGTCAGCGACATTGCTACCCGATTCGGCAGCCAGTGCATGGTTGCCTCGATCGACGCCCGCAAAGTGGCGGAAGGGCGCTGGGAAATATTCACCCATGGCGGCCGTACGCCGACCGGGATCGACGCGCTGGAACATGCCGTCCGCATGGCCGATCTGGGGGCAGGGGAGTTGCTGGTCACCTCGATGGACCGCGACGGCACCCGCGACGGCTATGATCTGGCACTGACCCGCATGCTTGCCGACGCGGTGTCCATACCGGTGGTGGCTAGCGGCGGGGTCGGCAATCTTGACCATCTGGTCGAGGGTGTAACCAAAGGCCATGCCAACGCTGTGCTCGCGGCCTCGATATTCCACTTCGGCCAATATAGCATTGCTGACGCCCATGCCGCGCTACGCGCTGCGAAGCTGCCCGCCCGGGCCTGATCCGGCAAAATTGTAAATATTCCCCGATTATCGCCATGTCGGGCGATGGTTAATGTCGGTTTACTTTACATCTGCTGATTTTTCGAAATATCATTAACTATTCTATCGCCGCTAAGCTGGGCTTTCCGGCGAACTGGCAGGCCTCTTGCTTAACTATTTCCATGGGATTTTTAAAATTTGGGAATGGAATTCGACTATGAAACTGATGAAATATACGATCTGGACCGCCGCCGCAGCACTGGCTGTTGTAGCCAGCGCTCCTGCCGATGCGACCTGGAGCAGCGACAGTCGCGGCTCCGTCAAAGGGTGGGGTAGCTCGGGCTGGGGTAGCTCGGGCTGGGGTAGTTCCGGCTGGGGTAGTTCCGGTTGGGGTAGCTCGGGCTGGGGTAGTTCGGGTTCATCCGGAAACGGAACGTCGACAGGCGGAACAGGTTCTTCCGGAGGAACAGGCACTTCAGGGGGAACAGGCTCTTCGGGCGGGACCGGATCTTCTTCCGGCGGTACTCCGGTTCCCGAACCTTCGAACATGCTGATGCTCGGCATTGGGCTGGCCGGACTGGTTACTGGCCGAATGGCAGCCCGGCGTCGCAAAAAGCTTTAATCGACAAATTCCCGGCGCCGTCCGCTTTCCAATTGCGGTGTGGCCCGGATGGGACCGTCAGGGGGGCAACCGGCGGTCCCTTTTTTTCGCCATTGTCACAGGATCAGCAAACTTGTGTCGCTAGGACTTGACGAACAGGCGATCCGTCGCGCAAACCGCCAGCGATGACCAATATTCTCAAATCTCTCGAACGCACGATTTTGGAACGCCGCGAAGCGGAGCCGGAAACAAGCTATGTCGCCAGCCTGCGGGCCAAAGGCCGTGCCAAAATGGCGGAAAAGCTTGGTGAAGAGGCGACCGAAGCGGTGATTGCCGCTGTGCTGGATGACAAGGCGGCGATGACCGGAGAGGCGGCCGACCTGCTGTTCCACCTGATGGTGCTGCTCGCCGACATGGACCTGTCTCTCGATGACGTGACCGCCGAACTGGCGCGCCGCGAAGGCCTGTCCGGCCTGGAAGAAAAAGCGGCAAGAGGAGCAAATTGATGGCGATCGACCCGACCCTGGCTTATGATGACGATAATATTTTCGCGAAAATCCTGCGCGGGGAGATCCCCAACAAGTCCGTCTATGAAGACGAATGGGTGCTCGCCTTCCACGATATCAATCCGCAGGCACCGGAACATATATTGGTGATCCCGAAAGGCCGCTATGTCAGCTGGGACGATTTCTCGGCCAGCGCGAGCGACGCGGAAATCGCCGGATTTGTCCGCGCCGTCGGCCATGTCGCCCGCGAAGCCGGTATGGTTGAGCCGGGTTATCGCCTGCTCGCCAACGTCGGCAAGCACGGCCATCAGGAAGTGGCCCATCTCCACGTCCATATTTTTGCCGGAAAACCGCTTGGCCCGATGCTGATGCGCAGCTAGTAACAGGGGTAACAAAGCCGCAACCGGCTCGAGATTACGGGGAGAATGAAATATGGCAGGCGCAGTAGCACCAAGAGGAGAGGGCTGGTCCTCGCGAACCGCATTTGTCCTGGCCGCGATCGGTTCGGCCGTCGGGCTCGGCAATCTGGTTCGTTTCCCCGCTGAAGCGGGCGCAAATGGCGGTGGTGCCTTTGTCATATTCTATATTTTCTGCGTTTTGCTGATCGGTCTGCCGATCCTGCTTTCCGAAACACTCATTGGCCGCCACGGTCAGGGGTCGGCTATCGAAAGCATGAAGAAGGTGGCAATCGAATCCCGCGCGTCAAGCTGGTGGTCCGTCGCTGCCGGTATCGGGATGGTCGGTGCTTTCCTGATTCTCACATATTACAGCGTCCTGGCGGGCTGGATCGTGCATTTTATCGGCATTTTTGTCGGCGATGTCGTCCATGCTTTCGCATCGGGCGGTCTGGCGCAAGGCGCCTTGCAGGATTCGTCGGTCGATCAGGTCCAGGCCCTGCTGCCGGCCCTGCAGGCGAACAGCAGCGAGATGCTGGCGATGCACGCCATTTTCATGGCTCTGACGATATTCTTCGTCGGACGCGGCGTCAGCAGCGGCATCGAGAAAGTCGCTGTCTGGCTGATGCCGATTTTCTTCATCTTGCTGATTGCGATTACCATATATGGTGCCTTTACCGGATCATTCGGTGCGGCTCTGGAATTTCTGTTTGATTTCGAGCCGGCGCGTTTGCTCGACCCGTCGGTCCAGCTGTCGGCGCTCGGTCAGGCCCTGTTCTCGCTGTCTCTGGGGTCGGCACTGATGATCACTTATGGTGCCTATGCGGCGCGGGACATCAATCTGGCAAAAACATCGGTCCAGATCGCCAGCGCCGATACGTCGGTTGCGATTATCGCCGGTCTGGCGATATTCCCGATAACATTCGCCGCGCTCGCTCCGGCCAGTCTGACTGCAATATTGGATGGCCAGGAACAGGTGCAGGGCGGGCTCGGACTGTTATTCGTCAATCTGCCGGTCGCGTTCCAGACCATGCCGGCGGGATCGCTCATTGGATTGCTGTTCTTCATCATGGTGTTCTTTGCAGCGCTGACCAGTTCGGTTGCACTGCTCGAGGCCTCTGTCAGCTGGGCGATAGGGCGGTTCAAACAGCCGCGCTGGCTGGTGACGATCATATTGGGCGGGCTCGCCTTCCTGATCGGTGCCTGGGCAAGTTTCTCGTTCAACAGCCAGGCCGATTTCCAGCCGTTTGACTTCATGATCTTCTCCGGTCAGCCGGTGTTCGGCATCATTGACGAACTGACCGCGAAAATATTGCTGCCAACATCCGCGCTTCTGGTCGCCATCTTTGTCGGCTGGATCGCCGACCGGCGGTTGATCGACAGCGAAAATGGTCTCGACGGCGAATTGCATCGCATCTGGCTGTTTCTGGTCCGCTGGCTCTGCCCGCTGGTGATATCTGCCATCCTGCTGTCGGGCCTGTTTCCCGGACTGTTGGGATAAGGATAGCAGATGGCCGGAACAAAAACGCCAAAATGTCCGGTGTGCAAGCGTGTAGCGACGGCAGAATTCGCCCCTTTCTGCAGCGCAGGCTGCAAGGATCGCGATCTGCTGCAATGGCTGGGCGACGGCTATAAAATCCCCGGGCAGGCGGTTTCGCCGGATGAACTGGCTGAACATTTCACCGGGGATTCGGGCCGAAATGGAGAGGACTGAACAGGCGCAACAAAACCGCCATTTTTAGGCTGGACAAGCAGCAATAGCCCCGCCTATAGCGTCGCTTCCTAACGTGGCCAGCGCATCGCGCAGGCCCAGATGCCCGAGTAGCTCAGTTGGTAGAGCAAGCGACTGAAAATCGCTGTGTCGGTGGTTCGAATCCGCCCTCGGGCACCACCTTTTTTCTTATTTTTCAATGTCTAGCGGCACTGCGGCCTTGGGCCAATTTAATGCCAAGTTCTTAGAGGGTTAGCTCGCGCCGCATGGGAGCTCCCGTGACCAGAGACCATTTGGCAGCGGCCATAGTAGGGCATAATGCCTTTTTATCTCCATGGCCCAAAACGCTGGCACCAGATGCACTATTGGAATTGGGTGGTTTTCGAGCTTCCGTTGAAGCCGAGCAGCTCGCGCTGTGCTCTCCAGCAAAGCGGAACGCCGCCAATGCGCAGGATCTTGCGGCCGGTGAGATCAACTGGCTGCGCGCCATCTATAATGGAGGAGATAATGTCAGGGGCAAGATAGCTTAGCCGGGTAAGCTGCTGGAGATGGCGCGGGCTATATTCTGCGATCATCGGCGATGGTTTTCCTGAGAGCAGAAGGTCTTGCGCTGCAAACGCATGAGCGATCAATCGTAGAAGCACTGGATCGGGGTCCCGTTTGGGCGGGCCTTGGTCAGGTGCGATAGCGAGTTTTAAGTCGGAGCCCTTGCTCACCAGCTTTGCCTTGACGGATATTGTGGATGGCTCATCCTGATCTGATGGTTTGGAACTTATTTTTATAGCAGCTTCGTTCACCTCCACGCTGGTCTGCCTGCTGAGCAATATTTTGCGCTGTTCCCTGATGGTCATGCCGGGCAGGGCACCAGCAATATCCTGACGTTTGTTTATCAGCTCGGAAAGATGAGCTGCGGTCTCATCGCCGTTGGAATCAACAAAGCCCAGTTGCTTCGCAACTGCATCAACCACCAGCCTCTCGATTTCCCCAGCGGGCATGCGCCATTTGGTTGATTGGTCTCCTGGTTGGGTACGGGTGACATAATAGCGGAACCGTTTTGATCCCTTGGTTGCATGGGTGGGCGTCATCGGTTTGCCATCTGGATCCGTGATCATGCCCGTTAGCAGACTCGGGTTGCGGCTTTTCTTACCCAGCGCATTGGTGCGTCGATTGGCCTCAAAGGTGCCCTGAACGATATCAAACAGCTCTTGAGAGATTACGGCTTGGTGGGCTCCATCGTAGACATTGTCCTTATGTTTCACCTTGCCAACATAGACCGGGTTTTGAAGGAGATGGGTCAGAGTACCGGTTTTGAAAGTAACTCCACCCACAACCTTTCCCGTTTTCCAGACACGCATTCTAGTTTTGATACCTTTCGCCGCCATTTCCTCGACCAGCTGCGGCACTGATCTTATCTCTGTGTAGCGTTCAAACATCCAGCACACGATTTCCGCTTCAGATTGGTTGATCACTAACTGGCGTTCTATAACATCATATCCAAACGGCACACCGCCTCCCATCCACATGCCTTTCTTCTTGGATGCCGCAACTTTGTCGCGGATGCGTTCGCCGGTCACCTCGCGCTCGAACTGCGCGAATGATAGAAGGACGTTCAGCGTCAGGCGCCCCATGCTGGTTGTTGTATTGAACGATTGGGTGACGCTGACAAAGCTGGCTTCGTTCTCGTCGAGTATCTCAACGATTTTGGCAAAGTCAGCTAGCGAGCGGGTCAGTCGATCAACCTTGTACACAACGATGACATCGACTTTGCCGGCTTTTATGTCGCCGAGAAGCTGGGTTATGGCAGGTCGGTTCATTGAACCGCCAGACCAGCCACCGTCATCATACAGTTCGGGAACCGCTTCCCAGCCTTCGCTGGCCTGACTGAGGATATAGGCAGCACAGGCCTCACGCTGAGCGTCCAGACTGTTAAAATCCTGTTCCAGCCCGTCTTCGGTCGATTTGCGCGTATAGATGGCGCAGCGCAGCTTTTTGGGTTTGTCAGACATAAGCCGATGCCTTGGATTTGTATCCGCTCCGCTTCTTCAATCCGAAGAAGCGAGGGCCGGACCAATGGGCGCCAGTTATCTCTAGGGCGATATGACTGAGGCTCTCGTAGTGGCGCCCCTCAAACTCAAACCCGTCATCACATACCAGAACATGAAAGCTTTTGCCGTTCCACGATCGAACCAGTCTGGTTCCGGTTTTCAACGAGATGGCGTGCATGTAGCCGGCTTTTCCGGTGCGCTCGACGCGTTTGCGAAGGCGCTGGATTTCTCGCGTGGTGGCGCCTGTCAGGCTGCCGTGCACACGTTCCTGCAGGCGATTGGCGATACCGCGCCTGAGCAGGTCTGGTCCGATGTCGGGAGCAGGCGATCGATATGTGTCGCGCCACAAGGATCGCAGCTGGGCAGGGGGCATTGTCATCAGTTCGGCCAACTGCTGTTCGAGTGCGGTCATGATGCTGCCTGTATCGCGCTCTGATCCGGATTCTGTGTAATCCTGTAGGCCGTGCCATCATCGCCGCGCTGTTCGCGGGTGATAGTAAAGCCTTTCTTGCGCAGGCCAGTCAGGAACGCACGAGCGCTGTGGGTTCGCCATTTTGTGGCTTTGCAAATATCACCAAGAGTTGCGCCTTTGCCGCGGTTTAGCAGCGCAATAACGGTGGCGGATTTGGTTTGCGTCTTGGGTTTTGTCGTTGGCACATTGGGTCTCCAGCATTGGAGCCGGTCTATCCGGCTCTTCCACTGACCCAAGCCGCGGATGGGATTGAAAACCCTGCGGCGTGTCGCGGTTATTTGCAGCGACCCCAATAGCAATGCTCGAACAAACACCGAAGTCCAGTGGATTATCCGAATTTTGTCAAAAGCGGCTAGTCGGCTAACGCCCCACGAGCGGTTATTGACAACAGTCGGATCCTTTGTCTGCTTCGCGCCCAATTGCAGACTATCAGGTCGTCGCGAGGAATTTCTGAAAGCAGACACTCAGACGATGCCATCGTCTATGCTTGGCAAGAAGAAAATCGGCTCCGTTTAGGGTTGGTCATCCAAATAGATTTGGCTTGTCGTCTACTTTGCCCTTATCTTTTGCCTCTGTACTTCATTATAGATTTACACGAAGCGGTCGCCGCTGAACCATTGAAGGCGGCAGTGATCATGCCGGACAGCTTTTTAAAGAAGCCCTAATTTTCACTTCCATCGCCTCAATAGAACCCAATAATTGATTGGCCTTTCTTAGGACATCTAGCGAATCAATCGCATCGGTACGAGCGTTGCAAGCTTGTTTCTTATTACCGGCCTGATCGAAAATCAGTCCGAGCGTTTGATATGCACCAACAAGCTTGTTGGCAGTTCCGGGGCTTTTGCTGCGCCTGTAAGCTGAAGTATAATTCTCAATCACTTGCTTCTGCGTCTCGATTGCCTGTGAATAGCGACCTTGAGCAGACAGATCTTGTGCTTGGGCTTGTTTAACGGCTGCTGCAAAACTGAGCATTGCGGCATCATTTGGTTCTACAGCCAATAGCCTGTCGACACTATCGGTCGCGGTACGCAAAAACGCGATTGCCGCGGACCGTTTCCCTGGCAACCCTTCGGCGGTTCCGTGGCCTGTATAAGCGTTGAAAGCACGCAAATAGAGCAAATTTGGTTCATTTGGTTCGTCTTTGATGATCGCTGCGAAGCGCTGATCGGCATTTGTGAAATAGGTTACGCCTTCATCGAGATTGTCCGACAAATATCCAGCGAGCCCAAGGAAATGCTCTGCCAAGGCTTGATCTAGGCGAACGTCGCTATCAGGCAGTGAATCGGAACTACGCTCTTGTGCTTCGCGAGCCAGCAGAGCGGCAAATTTGCGAATCCCGTCTGCATCTCCATTTAGCAAAGCTAGCTCAAGCTGGCTGCGCCGGACGTCGCTGCGCGCCGATTTCCAAGCGGCGCCACGCTTAGATTCAGAGACGGCTTCAAGATTCTGCGTTGCTTTCTCAACACTCTCACCTGCCTTTTTGAGATCGCTATCGACATGGGCTTCCAGCAATGCCTGTTTAGCCAAAACACGCACCTTCAGGGTTCTGGATTCTGCCGTTTCCATTCCATGAAGTAATTTGAGAGCGTCCAAAATATTATGTCGAGCACCGACGCGATCGCCTTGGTTCGGTTGACCCGGTATTCCGCGGATAAGTGCTAACTGAAGAAAGCCTCGTGCTGCCTCCAATCGAAGTTGCTCAGTAACGTTAGAATTCTTCGCCAGTTCTGATAAATAAATTTGCGCCCGTTTCGTCAGCGCCACTCGCGCCTCGCCTGTCCCAACGACCCGTGAAAGCCGCTCTTCGAGATCAAAAATCATAAAGCCGGCCAAATCGCGGACTTCGGCAAAGCGCGCAGCCTCCGCTTGCCGGGCCCGCTCTGCTCGCGAATAAGCCACAGTCGCAACTATCAATGCGCCAATTATAAAAACCGATGCAAGACCGCCTAACAGGCTACCGAGCCTGTGACGATTGACAAAAAGCACCGTACGATAACGCCACCCACCTGGCCGCACACTGACTGGCATACCTTCAAGCCAAGCGGATACATCATCACGCAAAGCGTCGACAGTAGCATAGCGATCTTCCAGTTCAGTAGCTGTCGCCGTTGACACAATTGCCGAAAGATCTGTCTCACTTTCGGGAATCAGTGCGGCGAGTATCTTGCCGAGAGAATATACGTCGGCAGCTGTCGTTACCCGCAAGCTGGTTAGCCGTTCAGGTGCGGCAAAACCTGGCGTCAGACTTAGGCTAGCAATCGATGGTGTAACCAAACTCGTCAGAACGTCCACGGTGTCGGTCTCAGCGGGCTTGGCGATACCAAAGTCGATCAGCTTGACAGTGCCGTCCGATGTAACGAGAATATTCGATGGCGTCAGATCTCGGTGAACAATGAGATGGCGGTGAGCAAATGCGACGGCATCACATACTGTCACGAACAATGCAGCTCTGGCTTTCAGATCCAATTTATTGCCGTCAGCCCAGTTGAGCAGAGGCTCGCCATCAACATATTCCATGACGATAAAGGGAAGTCCCTCGGGAGTCTCACCACCATCGTAAAGTTGAGCTATATTGGGGTGCCGCAACTGTGCAAGTGTTTGGCGTTCTTTTCGCAGCCGATCGGTTAATGATGTCGACAGGAGCCCAGGCTTGACTAATTTGATAGCAGCCACATGGTCAAAATCGCCCACGTCGCGTTCGCCGCGATAGACTGAACCCATACCGCCCCGACCGATCAAGCTCACTATCCGATAAGCACCGATCCTCTCTGGAGCAAGTTCCTCGGAAATAGTTTCGGATGCAGTACCAGTACGGAGCATAGCATTCCGGTCAGCTCTACGCATGGCTTCGACGCGCATGCGTATAGGAGAATTATTCGAAGTCCGTTGCGCCAACCAGTTATCGCGATCATGCTCAGCGATGTCTAACATCGCTTCGAAGAGTGCTATGGCTTCGCGTTCAATATCAGCATCGGTCATACCTCCTGCTCGTCGAGAGCGGCCATTAACCAAGCGCGGGCAGTTTGCCAGCGCCGTTTGACGGTTGGCTCGGACAGTCCACTGACTTCGGCTATATCGGTAATCGTCATGCCGCCAAAATAACGCATCTCAACTATCTCCATTAATTGAGGATCAATAACCCCCAATCTTATCAGCGCAGAATTGAGTGAATCGAGATCAAATCTCTGTTCGCCATCGATACTCGTGTTGAGTTCGACCTTGTGATGACGACGTTTCTCTGACGACTTCGCGCGAGCGTGATCGGTCAAGATGTTACGCATCAGCCGGGATGAGAGAGCGATGAAATGTGCCCGGTCTGCAAGAGTAATCTTGTCGATCCGGATCAGCTTGAGAACTGCATCATTAATCAAATCACCTGTCGAAAGCGAGCTTCCATACTCGCCGCGAAGCCTAGCAGCCGCGATTTGCTGCAGTTCAGGCAATAGATGCTGGATCAATCGATCACGATCGTCAGCAACCCCTTCGCGCCAACTCACGATCATTTGCTGGGTATCAGGACCCTTTCGTGACAATTTTCGTCGCCCCCGTGGTGATGAATATCTTTAAAGTTGAAAAACAAAGAAAGATCAATCGATTAAAGAAGATCGCACTGTATCAAAGCCCAACGCATTAAGTGAACGCATTTTGTTCTGTTAGATGATGGGACATTCATAGTTTCTGGCGCTGTCACCGTAAGATTTTTTTGCGACCGTCAGATTTTTGTGATCCGTTCTCCTACAATAACTCGCTGTACCTTGTGACAGGACTGAAACAGGGGGCATCGATGACATTTGATTTACGCATTGGTCGCGATCTAGCGATAGCATTGGTAATAATGGGAAGCGCATTTTCGTCTGTGCGCGCAGAGACGGGCGTCTTGCTCGCCAACGCGCAAGCAGGGCACAGCGAACGGCTCGCGACGGGTGAACAATTGTTGATCAATTCTGATGCATCCTCAATGCCCTTTGCTGGCCGTCAAGTGGATCTGGATAAATTTGTTGGAATTGCAGGCTATGCCAATGAAGTTGCTTATATAGCCGTCATCGAGGGTTCGGCGTCAGTAAACAATGAAAAGGCCAAACCAGGGCAGTTGCTGTTGCTTCGCCCATATGGGGCAAAGATCGGTGTAGAAAGATTCGATGCTATCCGGCTGACCCAACAATGGTCAGAAGTTGTCCAGGCCGCCGCACCCGATGCCTATGCAAGTCTCGCGCGCATTAAAAATCGTCAACAAAGGGGCGTTTGGCTCGGACGACTTGGCCAGACCAGCTATAATGTTGCTGCGTCGGGCTCAGCAGCCAATGAAAGGGCAACGCGCCGTTTAATGGGAGAATCAGCGGTTCGCGACATACGCTTTTCGGGCGCAAGCGACCCGATGGCCGTCGAAAAAATGGTCGCCACGAGTTTCCTGAATGCATTGAAATCCGGTGATGCTGAAGCTGCGTCCGCATTGATGGACCCTACGCCATTCGGCGGGCGCACGCTCGCAGGCGGTGCAGGTGAAGCGCGCTTGATCGCTGCCCGCGCACTGATCGCAAGTCAAAACTGGGCCAACATCGTCGGATCGGACGAACCGACTTTCCGCGACCGGGTCTGGCGTGCGGGTGGGGCCACTCTGGCGCTGCGCCCAATTGACGATTTTGTATTTGTTAGCCGTATCACAGGAGACGTAAATTGACCACCAAGCTTAATATGCGCGTTGCACTGCGCCTAGCCCTCTGGGCCGGGGTTTCAACATTAGGAATTATGGCAGAAGCTCCAGCCATCGCTCAGGAAACCCCGGAGCAGAGCGTCAGTCTTTTGCGCTTTGGCCAGGAAGTTTCACAAGCGGGTGAGGTTGTAAGCGAGAGCAAGGATGTGATGATGGCGCGGAGACGCGTCAATGGCAGGTCGCTTTTGATCTTCGATGCGCAAAATGGAGTGGCCATAGCCGAACGCGCCGGCGGCATTGGCATTATGCCCCTGCTAAACAAGACCGGACCGGAGGCCAGTTACGCTTTCGATTATGTCAATAATATCGCAAGCGGAAGCGACGCGGCTGCCAGTAATTTCAACACCATTGTCCATCCGCTGTTAATTTCTTCACCACCTTTGGACGGTGATGCAGACTGGTCAGTCACTACGAATCTCCATTCATTGGGGTTGCAGCAGGATCCTGCGGCAGTCAGCTTTAAACTGAGCCGTCGCTATCTGGATAATCAGGGAGCGCCCATCGCGCTGATTGAGTTCGATATTCCGGCTTTCACCTACAGACTGCCTAACGGTGATACGATTGTTCATTGGGCGCACGGATTTGCGGCTTCCGATCCCGGCTTTGGACAAATTCACGCTCTGGCTACCCAGCACCGGATCAGCAACATGGCCCCAGATGGGACGATGCGCCCAGTCAGCATATCCACCTCTCTCCATGGAATAGACCGAAATGGTGGATGGCGCATGCAGTTCGGCAAGTCACCAGAAGTACTGGCCGCCATAGATCGCGTAATGGCGACTAGAGGGGGTAAGTTTGCGACGACTGAGAGTGCTTCTGGGCGGTCAAATGGCGCTGTCAGCTTTAATGATGTCGCTGCTCGACTGGACTTTGTTGCCTTTGGTATGATGGAGAACAGCCCCAACGGTATCGGGCTCGCACTCAGCACAGCCCGCGACATCGCCGATTCTGCCGCAAAAGAAAAGTCGTGGAAAATTATTACTGAAAATGAGGTTGCCGACACAGATTCGGCATCGGAGAGTGATAAACTGGCAGACATCAACAAAAAAATTACAGAGGGACTGTCAAATCTGACCAATGACATAGTCAAGGTAATGGCTCCTGACCTACCCGATCTATCGGGACTTAACGAAGCGCTAGCCGGCATTGATTTTGAAAACCCGTATACGGCGGAGGAAATCGAGCAGCGCGCGCAATCTCTGCGGAACTCCAATATTAACGAAGTTGGAGAAGCAAATTCGCCGATTTTTATTTATACTGATGAGCAGATCGCAATCATAAATCAGTACAATGCTGCTATAGGTGCCCCACTGCTAACAGATAAGGATAAGATCCCTGTTCAAGCTTCTCACGGCGATATATTATCAATTGCATTGGAGAGGAAGTATCTTGATCATCAACCGACGCCCGAGGAACTAAAACAATTTGCAGACCAAGTGAGGGCGCAACAGGAGAACAAACTCCGAGGCTTTCCAATGAGACTTATCAGCATGATGGTGCGGGATTTGCAAGATGACTATCAGGCTTTCGGCGATAGAACCGCCGCAGAACTGGACGCGCTGGTCTCGCAGATAGCGGCGTCGTCAGCGGCCGAGCTCAGCGCGGAACAAAAGAAAAATGCCGAGGCCGCAGCCGCTCTGGCGGTGGTGCAGTTCATGAAAGACGCCAGCGTCAAAAAGGGCGATGGCCCCAGGCTGCAAGACGCAGGCGTTGGCGACGGTGTATCGCCGGACTGGTTGGTAGACGAAATGTCGCCGATTGATGAATCCGAACGCAGGGCGCAATATGATCAACTGCTCAAGGATCTGCTAAGCGAACTCGACCAGACCCGCACCGCCCAGGAAGCGGTCGATAAGAAACGCGCTGATTCCGGGGCAGATAGCCTTGATAGCTTTGTCGCCAATAATGCTTTCACTTATAGCAGCATGGTCGGCATTGTTCCGACCAGCCTGTCGCGTTGGTCCGAGTGGCTAGCCACGCAGAATGTTCGCGAGCTAGAACGTCTGGCACTAACGGCAGGCTATCCGAACCTTGCGTCGGCGCTTTCCGATTCCAGCAACATACTGCGCCAGTCACAGGACGAGGGCTATCGGCAATGGGCGCTTCAAGCGCCAAGTTGCGGAGGCTATGTTGGCTGCGGACCAAGTTATCTCGAACGCTGGCATATGAAAACATCGATCGTAGCACTGGGTGATATATTGAGCAGTAGCCGTGATATTTTTTCGACCGGCGGCTTTAGCGACATCGGCATTTCGGGTCTCAATCTCAGTTATCTGTTGCGCGACAATGCCCTTGAGGACGGTGATATTGTGCGCGTTCGGATAACCCAATTTGGCCGGACTATCTACGAAGGGGAGATTTCACTGACCAATATTGGCAACTTGTTCAACCTGGGCTTGGGTCGCGGGGTCGCCTCGCTAGAGATTTTTGCTGTTAACGAGGGAACAGCTTCGCCCAATACCGCACAAATTTCCGTCGACAATGTTGTCCGCGGGCAAGGAACGCAAAGCTATTCCCTTAGAACAGGGGAGACGGCCACACTTCGTATCGAGGCTGGTGCGACGGCAAGTGCAGGAGGCCCACAATGAACGTTTACCGTATTTTTGCATTAATTGCTATTGCCGCGATCGCTGCTCCAGCCAACGCGCAGGTAGCCCCTCCGATAGAGGATGTCGTAATCCAGGGCGAAATCCTTAACAGATCGGTAGGATCCACCATCGGCGAACCTAAGGGGACCCGCGAAGTTTCAGATACCGAACTGGATGGGGAAGCCGGTATCTATATTCTCAACATCAACGAGATATTCTCGATCTCCGGAAATGCGGGTCTTGGCTACACGTCAAATCCTACACGCACGGCATCTGATCCTGGCGGCGATTGGTACGGGGATTTTGGAGCAAGCCTTGGTTTTAGCACTCGTCTTGGCGGAAATGTTGATTTCGGTGCGGCCCTCAATCTCGATGGCAGGGAGTATTTCGAAAACAATCTGGCTTCTAGCCGCAGTGTTTCTGGTTCTATGTCAGCTGGCACCACAATTCTGGGCCCTATTTATGGAGGCGTTACTGGCTTTGGTGGATATGTCTTTGACAGCGATTTCGAGAGCGGAACGAGCTTTTACGGCGTTGCTGGTAACATAAGTGCGGCTCTGCCCATTACACAGCGCTTCCTGGTTCGGCCAGGTATCGGAATGACCCAACAATGGTCGGGTGTGTCCGAGAATAACAGCCTATCGGCTATCGGATCGCTTGATATTCTATACGCGTTATCGCCCAAGTGGATGATGTCTGGCCGGGCTTCGTTTTCCAAACGCTGGTATGAGAATTTCTACGAAGACGTAACCTTTGTCGAGCGCCGTGATGAAAATATAGGCTTGAGTGCAGCGCTTTCTTGGCTGCCCACCAGCAATCTGACGATATCCGCGAGCGTTGCGTATGAAGATCAGTCATCTTCCTTCTTCCTTTCTGAATTCGATGCAATAGGAACCGTAGCCAATATTTCACTCCGCCAGCGGTTTTGAACTCGTAACGATCTCTTTCCTTAATTTCACATCATCGGACCTTTTCGCTGTCGCACCAAATTGAATTGTCAGAACTCAAAATATTCGCCTCCCGCGTTCATTCAGCCTTTTTTAGAGCAACTGGCTAAAAATGCGCGAAATCGCGAATCTTATATGGAGCAGCTAAGTTGCTACTCCTCCTTTCACCAACACGGGCCCTCGGATGAATTTTCGAGGGTCTAAACAGCAATTTTGATAATTATTGTACAAAGTTCGCTGCGAAAGCGTCTAGATTGGAAATCCTGACCTAATGATGATCTTGATCCTTAGCGTCTGGCTATAGAAGTCGAAACTGTGCTAGTCGTCCGCTATCGGCGGAATCACGATTGCATTTGCACAAGCGAAATTGGGGCGGTAGCCGGAAGGTCAGCTTTCCACCGCGCAGCATCCAATAGCGGACAGTCTCGAAACGGCCCATTTCCTGCTGTAGGAGGCGAAGTCGTCTTGCGTCGGCTTTTAGGCTCTCACGATTGCCATGCAAATGTCTGATGTTGGGTGGAAAGCGGTCATTCAAAATGAGCGATCTGTATGACAGCTTCTGGGCCGACAGCCGACTGTCGGCTTAGAGGGTTTTAAGCAAAGCAAGCGGACACTTCAGTCGGGGCTATCGAAATGACCGCCTCCACCCCATTTGCAGACATTCACATCCGCGCGATTGTACGTCCGCTTCGCGCCGAGGTGTTGTCATTCCGAGGGCAGACGGTTGTTCATGTGAGCGGCCATTGCCTGAACTCGATCGGCGCGTTTCATCATCACAAAATTGGTTGGGAAGCAGCAAATCATGCGATCCAAGGTCGGTTTCAGCGCTTAGCTGTTAGCAGACCTTCTGTTCATGGAAATCTGCAATAAGGCGGATGTGGGAGAGCCATGATAGCCACCAATGTCAGCGAACCAATGTATCTATCGGCTATCGGCATCGTTCATATCTTCGTTTGCTACCTTCCGAGCGAGCCAGTCCGCGCGTCGGCGTTGCTTCTTTTCAAGAATTTTACGGCTTGCTTCGCCGAGAAGGATGGTATCTGCCATGACCGCGCCGCGCTCGCCGATGGGCCGGTCTTTTCCGATCGTGGAATCCTCAAACGTTTGGCGTTCGGTTTCCGCATTTATTTCGGCTCCGATCAATACGGAATATGCCGACAGGAACAGCCACATAAGAAAAATAACAACCGCAGCGAGCGATCCGTAAGTTGCGTTATAATCGCTGACATTGGCGGCATAATAGCCGAAACCTAAGGTGATCAATAACCAGAGCAGAGTTGCCACTACCGACCCCAGCGAGAGCCAGCGCCATTTTGCGGGGCGGCGGTCGGGTGCATAGCGAAAGAATAAGGCAAAGGTCAGGCTGACCAGAAAACCCGCCATCAACCAGATCGCCAGTTTCAGAAAGACCAGCACACTATCGCCAAGATAGCCCTGGAGAAAATTACTGATGTAGGTGAATAGCGAGATTGCGGTCAGACCGACAATCGCGACCCCCGCCATACCGATGGTAATCTGCGCGCCAACCAGCGTCGTCATGAAAATATTACGTGATTCATGTTCTTCATAGATGATATTGAGCGCTTTCATCATCGCATTTGCCGCTCGCGTCGCGCCATAGGTCGAGACAAACAAGGCGAGCGCCAGGCCCAGGCCCTGCGCGGCCTTGTTCGTGTTGACGACCGACAGCAGCTGCTCGCGCAGGATGGTAAGCACGGCAGTAGGTAGGATGGCAGACAATTGTTCGATGCTGTCGGTAACTGTATCGGGGTCGCCGACGAGGCCGTATAGCAGCACGATGACGGCGATCAGTGGCACAAAGGCGAGAAAAGCAAAAAACGCAACGCCGGCCGACAGCAAGGGCAGATTGTGAAAGTCGTTCATCACATATAGCCGCTTCAATATCGCCCACCATGCTGTCACCGGGAAATGGAGCGGAGACCGAGCCTTTGCTCCGGGCGTCTGCGCCTCGATGTCACTCAGGCTGAGATTCTCATCAACCCGGTTGGTTTGAGCTTTGTCATCGTCATGCTCAGCAATCATCGGGCCGACCCGTTTTGCCTTTGGATTGCTTCGTCCGGTTGTCCTGCGGACTCGATGATTTTATCCGCCTTGCGTCCCTCGGCCAGATGTTCGTTGACGCCGGACTCGATCGCCTTGGCCTCTTCGTTCAACTGATCGAGATTATCCTGATATTTTTCATCAAAATCCTTCTCACAAGCGCTCAACGATAATAGCGAGCTTGCCAGCAATATA
>TARA_R110000787_G_scaffold40193_4_pt1 | contig 40733 bp, 38 predicted proteins | sample TARA_R110000787 | Tara Oceans TARA_R110000787 (sample SAMEA4397920) | marine metagenome | biome: Polar Biome; feature: [DCM] deep chlorophyll maximum layer (ENVO:01000326); material: water (ENVO:00002006), including particulate matter (ENVO:01000060) such as... | depth 35 m | reverse complement strand
TCGCTGCTGCATTCCTTTAACTGCTCTTCTACCTCCTGCAATATCTACAGCAGATTGTACTAGTGCTTTACCGTCAGTACTTAAAGCATGAAGTATACCTAGTTTTTCAATAGCTTCTCTAGTTTTTTCTCTTATTCCTGGTATTTTACTAGCCAGCACATCAATCATAAATTCACTATGGCTAATCCCAGCTACAGTATTAGGAGCAAATTCAGTCCCGTTTTTCTTAAGTATTTCAGCTGCTTTTAAATAAGATTCTTTGAAAAACTCTAACTTTTGTTTAGCTTCTGGCCCTATACCGTGTTTTTGTGCTTCCTCTGGAGTCATGGCTGCAAAAGAATCAAAAGCATCTAAATCTATTTGCATGTTACCGTTAAGAGCCCCATTTACAGCTAACTCAAAAGCTACATCTTGCTGCACTATTTCAACAGCAGAATCATTATCCATCTCAGCTGCTTCCGCTAGTCTCACATCAAGACTTTTTAAAATCTCCTGTCTCTTTATAATTGCGTTTACTCTTGCTTGCTCTTCAGTAAATCTAGTTTCTGTCTTACCCATAACTTTTCCAGCTAGAGCACTTACAGAAGGCCCTAAAGCCTGGAATACACCTCCACCTAAAGCACCAAACAATGCAGATGTCCACATCTCTGAATCTTGCATATAATCACCTACACGAGAACTGAAGTTACTTTTATCTGAATGTCCTGAAAGAACATCCACATAATGAGAACCTTCTTCTGCTGCCATATACTGATACATTTCCTCAAACCCTTCCCCTGCCATCTGCTTAGAGTAACTTGAAGTACCGTACGCAAGTTTTTTTAGAAACTGGTTAGGTATTGTTTGACCTGTAGCTGAGGCAACTGCAGCAACTAACTTTGGGTCTTTAGCAGCTTTAATAAATCCTTTAGTTCTACCTAACGCAGCGTATTGCCCTATATCTTGTAGTAACATAACCCAGTCAGCAGCGTAAGTTAAACTAGCTCCTTTAGAAGCCATTATTCCTGCCGCCTCTTCAGTATATAAAGGAGAGCCATTTTCTCCTTTCATATCTAGTAGCTCAGCTTTCTTATCCCGGTAAACACCAGAAGCCTCCATCATACCTTCTATGTGTCTAGATATGATACCTTTATGTACCGCATCTTTTACTGCTCCAAAAGCTTTAGTATTAATTCCTTTTTCTTTAACTAATTCATCTACCCAGTTAAACCTTTTCTTTGCTCCAGTTACTTGCCATAATCCAGCAGTTAATTTACCTTTACCTTTACTTAATTTACCTCCTAGTTTAGTAGCCTTAACTGTAGTAGAAGCTATTTTTGTTGCTTTACCTAATAAAGCTGCTCCTCTTGCCCAACCTGCTACAGGTATCAAAATGGAAAGAGTAGAAGCTACAGATACACCATTAGATAACCACCAAGAAAGACTTCCAGGATCCATTTCGCCTTCCTTGTATGGATTCATATGTATAGGAGCAGCTTCTCTTACAGCTCCTTTAGCTTCAACCATTAAGTCAGAAAAGAAGTTACCTACTTCTTCAGTTTCTTCCCCCAGTAGTCTAGGTATCCATTGCTGCATATCTACCAAATAGCCAGCTGCTTCAAGAGTACCAAGCACAATTTCTCCTACAGCTGCTTGAGCTAAGAATCCTCCAACTTTAGAGCCAATACCTTGATTTTGGTAGGTAGCCATAGCAGCATCATATGCTCCTTTCTCTAAAGAGTTTATGTATTTTTTTTGTACATCAGTATCAGTAATGTTAAAGTCACCAATACTACCTACAGTTTCTTTTAAGTCAAGCCCTTCTCTATGTATAGTTGTTACCGCTGAGTTTGCTTTAAACTCTCTAGTATTAAACATATTATTAGCTACACTAGCTGTTGAAACTAAAGGCTTTACAGGAGCTTCTTTTTTAACTTTATCTGTAGTTACTGGATCAGAAGGCGGAGGAGTGTCATTAGTAGCCTCTGCCGTTATTCTAGGAGCAGGTACCTTTATTTCTTCAACTGTATTTTTACTTACTTTCTCCGGCTGGTTGTTTGCGTCAAGCTTAACTTCTACTCCCATTACTTAGTTGTTTTTTTCTGTTTGGTTTGCTGCTGTAGGATTATAAACATCCCCTAAATTTAACGTCTCTAACTGTATAGCTGCTTCGCTTTCCAGTTGTTTAACAAAAGAAGATACTTCTCCTATATTCCTCACTGATCCTTTAGCTATTACTCCTTCTGGCCCTGTCATCTCTATCTGTAAAAACCCAGCATTTGCACCAGTTCCAGGTAGTTTTGTTACCTTGTATGTGAAGGTTTCATTAGCTACCTTTTTTCCTTCCGCAATATAAGGCATAACACGCTCCATTTCATAACTTTCTTCTGTTCTTAATACGTTAATTTGTTTTAAGTCTGCGTGAAATTTAGGGTCTGCATATACTTCAGCTCTTAAGTAAGCTGATTGGCCAGCCTCACTGTTAGGGCTTTGGTGATATAGACTCATTTCTTTTTCTTGGATAGCTTTTTTAATGCTATTATCCATAAACTCATCTTTGATAGTAACATTAAGAGTCTTTGTTTCAAGCGTTACTTTATTTTTAAGTGATGCTAATGTCTCTTCATTCAACCCTTCTAAGTTTAATTTACTTGTAGGGTCTCCATTACCGTCTGTAATAAAGTCATCATCTGTTATAACACCTTGCGTTTTAAGGTTTTCTATTGAGGTAGGATCTAAATCTATTACACTTTGGTTCACAGATAAAGAAAAAGAAACAAGATCACTATTAGGGTCTGGGTTTTGTACGTCTATAGATACTACGGAAGCATTGTTTAAAGCGTAGTTCTTACTTACATCAATCTCTACACCATCTACATCTCTAAAAGTATACGCTGTGGGGTTAAGTCTAACATTATTTTCTAGAGTATACGCAGGTTCCGTCTTAGCCCCACCAGAAGTACCATCAGACTCATAAGAAGTGTACGTACTTTTATTAGGTTTCATTGTTGCAGCAGTACCTTCAGTGTCTTGTATCCTAGTTTGATTGTATTGTTCAACAAACTTATTATCTGCAGGGAGAGCTTTAGCGTCATCAATTACTTGATTTACTTGCATCTGAGCTTCATAAGCATAAGCTACTGTTTTAAAGTTTATTAGTTCTTCTTGTGCTTGCTTGTATTCTGCTTGGGTTATTTTTCCATTATCAAGTTGGTTTGTATATGTCCCTTTTTGACGTTCCACAAACTGTTTTATAGTTGAAGACACCTTACTTTCTACATTATGTACTGCCATATTAACACCTGCAGCATCTGCGTCTATTTCCCACGCAGAGTTAAGTGTACCTAATCTTTTAAGCGCATCCATAAATTCTACCGCTTGTATCTGCTCTTCTTCAGGTATATACGCTTGCTTCCCGTAATAAGCTTCTAATACTTTAGAAGGTTTCTGCCCATCTAGCTCCATATCTCCAGTAATACTGCCTTCATACCAGGAAGTGTTATCTAAAACTGCTGTATGCACATCTATAATTTTAGCTACTCTTACTGATTCTTGGTTTAACCGGTCCGTACCTTTGTCTGCTAGTTTTTGTATTGCATCGCGTTCATCTTTAAAGGACTCTTTAAATTTAGTTACTTCGTCTGCAGTTAGCATTTCAGGATCTAACCCCTCTTGTTGCGCGTCATATATATCAAGTAACTTACGTCCTTCAGCTCCTTGAGTCTCAATCATATTTCTATTATCTTCCGTAACAGTTAGCTCTATAACATCTGCATACTGTGTCAGTTGGTGCTCTAGTTCCTCTAAGTTACTTTCTAAGTCATCAAGGTTACCTATTGATTTTCCTGCTATTCCGTGTTGCTCTTGAAAACTAAGGCCTCCATGGGTGGCTTTACTTCCGGATACTATAATAGGATCTCCTTCTAAGATTTGTTTTACTGCGCTTGAAGCGGGATTAAAGTCTTTAGAAGCGTTTGAGTACTGAAAATCCTCACCTGTAGCTAGAAATCTACCCATGATAAAGTCTTCTTTTGTTACCTCTTCTCCATCTACTCTACCAAGCCTTACATCTTCATCATACTGCATTCCTTCTTGCTCTCCAGCAGAAGTCTGCATATACTCTTCAAAATGTCTCATTACAGTTTGCGCGACCTTTAGCTCCCCTACTCCTTTATATCCTGTTCTTTTAAACTCATTAGTAGCAGCATCTAAAGCTACTATGTCTTCTGATTTTAACGGTTTAAAATACTGCTCTTTTGTTGTTCTTACATCTTGAGTTTCACCAATTATAGCCCCGCTTAATAAATCATTAAAGTCATCTTCATCACTATTGGCTCTATCTAGCATTACTTTAACTCTACCATACCTAGCGCTATTAAGATCCCCTGATTCACGTAGCGTACGTTCTTCTGCAGTTAAAGCATCTACGTTAGCTTGCCTGGCTCTAATGGTAGAAAGGTCTGAGTTATTCTTAAACTCAGCTGTAAAATCATTATATTTTCTAGTAAACTCAGGAGAAGTTAAATCTTGATTGTAATTGGAATCTACAAACTTATCAAACTTACCTTCTATTTCAGAAAGCTTCGCTTTGTGGGACGTACCGTATGCTCTCTCTTTATTAAAGTTAGCTCTTTGGGTATCTATATCTTTTCTTGTAGCATCCTGTGTAGCCTGCTTACGAGCAAGCCCTTTTTCCATCATAGCTAACGGAAGAGTCTTTGGTACAAACTGAGATTGGTACTGGCTTTGCCCTGGTTTAAAAAATCTATTCGCCATAGTTATTATTTTGTTTTATTTTTACCTCCAGATTTATCATAGAAAGCGGTGTCTTGTATCCCTTTTAAATCAGCGGCTTTCATATCAGCAACACCTTTTATTCTTCTTACGGCATAGACGCTATCTTTTGCAACTTCTTTTACGCTTACCCTGTCGCCCTGATTTCCTCCAAGCATGGTGTATTTATCTCCTTTCTGCCCTGAGTAAAATCCAGTATGATACGCCCACTTATTATTTCTTAATGACTTAGTTACAATTACATCTCCAGGCATAGCTTCATCTATACCGCTTACAGGACTTCCTATCTCTGCGTATTTTTTAGCCCTAATAAGGTTATACTTATCTTTACCGGGGTCTAATGCTCCATACTCTCCTTGAGAAAGTATTTCATTTACAAATGCCGCACACCAGGCATTAGTATTTTTAGTTACCTCTCCTTTATTTTTAATGTAGCCTGGTACAGCATTATTTAAGAACCCTTTTATTGTAGCTTGCTGCTCTACATTATTCTCATCAATACCTAAGTATTTAGAAGCTAACTTTAAAGGATTGTTAGATACTTCTTTATCCTCTTTTATTATTTCATCTACAACGCTTTTTCCGTGAAGATCTAATAGAGTGGTAATATCTCCTTTGGCTTTTTCTGTTTGTTTTTTAGATGTACTTGAAGAAACTACCTCTTTTACTTTTTCTTTTACTACTTCAATACTTGCTTCTTTAGGAGAACTCTCTGCTCCTCCATTAGCGGTTTCTTTAGATTCTTTTTTAGAAGCAGGTACTGTAATAGTAGGCTGCGCAGGTAATAGATTCTGTTCAGGAAGTAATTCCTTAACCTCATCTTGCTCTACGTCTTGTTTTACTACATCCTCGCTTTTAAAATACTGCTTTAAGTCTCCGTCATCTGTAAAGTACCAAGCTCCTTCTGTGATAGGCGGGGTAATTGCTTTATCTGACTCTTCGCTAGTTTCATCTACGTCTTGTCCAAATAATCCTAGGAGGTTTTTAAGGTCTTTTACTTCTGTCTCTTTTTCTTCTGTCTCTCTCTCTGCCTTTCGCTTTCTCATTTTCAACGCGACTTCTTTGAGTAACTCTATCTCTTTCTCTGTTATTGTCTCTTTCTCTGTCTGGCCTATAAGCTTCTCTGCTTCTCTACGCTCATGTGCTCCTTGGTTATCTTCATCTTTCATAGCCTCTGCTTCAATCTCCTCAGCTTGCTTTTTAAATAACGCTTGCTTTCTTTCCTGTAAAGTCTCTGTAGAATCTTCTTTTTTCTGAGTATTTGAAAGAGCCTCTTCTTCTAACGCACTCTCATTCTGTTGTACTATCTCTTGCTCTTTTTCAGCTACTGTAGTATCTAGCGATAGTTCTTTTTGTACTACATCTTCAGCTGTTTCTACTGTTTTTGCTTCGGGAGTAATTATCTCAGATTTCTTATTACTACTCTCCTTTACTTCTGACCCATCATTAATAAAATCTGTAATATCTTTTTCTTCTTCTATAACGCCTTTATCTTCTTTAGGGTTATCTCCTTCTTCAGTACCTGTTAAATCCATTACGTTCTGTAGAAACTTTAGTTTAAGTTTATCATCTTCTGGATCTACTCCCCACTCAAAGTCTGGGTACATTGCGTTAAGGACGTTCATTGACTGTTCATTAGACCTTGCATTCTCTATAGTAAGGTTCTGGTCTTTTAACGCTCCTTGAGCTCCTTGAGCTATTCTGTGTAATGCAGTAGAAGTAACGCTCTTACTATTAGCGTCATTCATTTCATTAAGCTCAGTCTCTTTATTAATCAGGTTAGTGTTTAATTGCTCTTCCTGGTTTCTTATTGCGTTATTTTGAGCGTCTTCCGTTATATAGCTCTGGAGGTCAGACTGTATTGTACTTTCAGTTATAGCTGCATTCTGTGAGGCAAGAGCTGACAACGCTTGGCCTGAGCTGTTAGCAGTACCTAAAACGTTTTGTCTTGCTATAGCTCTACCCATAGCAGTATTTCTATGTGTTAAGGCTCTAGATTTGTCTAAACTTACTTCTTCTAAATCTACTTTTTTAAGGTGTGTTTGGTCTGGAGTATTAGCTACAGCTAAATCATATAAATTAGGAGCAGCATTAATTAACTGTCCTTTATTTATATTACTCATCTCAATATCAGTGTTGGAGTAATCATTTTTATTGTCTACATTACCTCCACCAAATAAATATTTTTCAGATAAGGTACCGCCATCCCTTAACATTTTTCCACCGCACCTCATTTCTGAAACTCTATCTAATTCTTTAAGGTAAGACATTGTACCAAGGCCTTCTTTTCTTGCTTCATCTGTTAACTCTTTTTTAATAGAGCCGTCTATAGTAAGCCTTCCTCCTTTACCGTACTTAAGATTGCCTCCAAAACGCATAGCAGCTTCATGCATTCTATTCTCTTTGTCCTCTGCTTCCGCTTTAGAGTTTTCGTTTGCCGCCATTAACTTTGTAAGCTGGGACTTCATAGTTCTTTGCGCTGCGTCATCATTCTCTCTACCCTCAAATCTTTTACGTATCTGCTTGGCTATGTCTGCATATGTTTTTCCCATAGTATTATATTGTATAAGAGTTAGAAGGAGATAACGCATCTGAGAAAATATAATCTTCCCAACGTACCTCACCTGTTTCTACTTCAGCGTTTGGGCCTACTTGTATCCCTCCTTGTTCATGGGTATTACCATGGAACTCATTAAAAGTCCCAGGTAAATTACCGTCATCATTAGGAAGTTGACCACCACCACCATATTCTACAGGTATAAGACCACCATTTTCAGCGTATAGCTGTTGGTGTTCCTTACCTTGAGTTATTTTATAATCTTCTTTAAATCCTTTATTGTATTTTTCATCTGCTTTAGTAGCACCCGTAGCTCCTCCAATTAATCCAGTAGTCAAACCTAATGCAGCTCCTATTGGAGCACTTAATCCTCCAGTAGCTGCCATCAACACTGGATTCATACCTACTTTAAGTCCAGTAGAGGCTCCTTTAACAGCTCCCTTAGCTGCTTCTTCAGAATTGTTTACTCCGTGTTTAGGGTCGTTAGACACACCTTCAATTATAGCTAGTCCTCCGGCTTCTCCTACGTCTATTAAAGAATTTACTCCTTTAGGTAAGGTTTTACCTGCAGCGCCATCTATTTCTTCCGTAACGTCATTAGGTATCTCAGAAGCTTCTCTACCTCCTCCTGCAAGCTTTTTTTCGTAATCTAGCTCTGTAGTCTTTATATCCATAGATTCAAGACCACCTCCTTCAAGATACTTAGTTATGTTACCTCCATTTCTTTTAGCGTTAGCATCTATTTCTTTTCTTATATTACCTTCATTTATTTCTTGACCGCTTTGTTTGTGAAACCCTTTCATCCTCCATTTATTATCTATAGGGGCTGCTAAAGTAGCGCTATTGTTTCCTTTGTGATAATTTGTAATTACTCCAGCAGAAACTCCTACAGTTGATTGGTTTTGGAATTTTACCCTAAGTTGAGCTTGAGTTAAATCACCTGACCCATCACCACCAGGCATAGGAAGAAGAGTATCATGCGTTTCTTTTGTCCCGTCTGCTTTATATGTTCCTGACCATTCTGTTTTAGGGGGATCAGAAGACATAAATTTATTTAACGGGTTTGAAGGAAGGTTTCCTCCTGTAGCATAGGAGGCTACTTGCGTTGGTTGTGATTTCTTAGCCCTGCGGCTAGGTAGTATTCTAAGTCGTGGCATAGTGTAATAAGAATTGTTATATGATGGTCAGATCATTAATGATTATGCAAAGGTAAGAGCGCCCAATTAAACACCCAAACCTTTAACATGTTATTTTGTAACAGATTCTATTATGTTGTGTGTCTAATTCTTAGAGGGCCTAAAACTATATTCTAAGTCTTTAACTGTATGCTTATAGTTATTACTGTTACTGTACGTAAGTACTACACTAGTCCATGGCGCTCTTATACGTGGGTCATTAGGAGCATTGTCTCTAGGTATTAACGTTCTCCATAACCTGAGCTTTCTTTTTATATTGTCTCCTACTGATAGTGCAATTTCTAGTGAATCTTGGTATTCATTGTACACTCTTATAGAGCTAAAAGACTCTTGTACGTCATTACCAGTATCATCAGTAACTGTACCTTGCCACTGTAAAGTATCAAAAGATGATGTTGGCCCTCCTGCAGATCCTAGCACTGTCTCTAACACAGATGGGTATGTGGTACCGTAAAAGTTACATCTACTTTCTGAGGTATTATGTTCCCAAGCTCCGTTTAAGGTAGTAGGAGTTGTACTCATTAGTCTTCTACCATACTGTAAATACATTGAAGGTACAAAGCTATAAAACGCTTCAAAAGCATCAAACATTTCATTATACGAAACAGTAAATGCGGTATCAGATGGTTCTGATACTCTAGCCCATCTTGATAAAGGATCACTTAACCTTGGTATGTCTATCTTTGATGTAGAATAATAATCAGAATTAAATAAGATGTAATAAGATACACCGTCTTGTAATACAATAGTGTTTTCTATAAATTCATACGTTGAGTTACTTGCATTATATAATTCACTAACGTTATTATATACGTTAAGGATTCCCTGAAAAGTAAACAAGGCTCTATTGTATCTGTAATCAGGAGTGCCATGGACACCTACAGGCCCTCCTAGGCTAAGCGAACGTAAAGTATAATCATCTACTAGTTGTTGGCCAGAAAGCTTATGGAAAAAGCTACTCATGCCTTTTAAATCACTAAGTGGAGTAGTCTGCATTCCGGAAGTCCTAAACATTTTTCTTACGCGAGAATCCCAGTGGTATATACTACTTTGTGTAGATACTACTGAGAACTGGTGTGTAGACCCTGTAAGTAATGATATATATCTGTAGTCAGGAAATATTCCTCCTGTACCAAGAGTTAGCGCTTGTCCGGAAACATCATTAATAACTACCCTTTCATCTACAGTTGTTACGCCTACTGCAGAATTTTGATAATAATATATTTTTTCGTTATGTGCAATAATTCTATTAATAGGCCCGTATACTCCTGTTACTTCAATACTATTATTTACTAGAAAGGATCTCCAACTGTCAGAAAACTCCCCGTCTATTTTAGGCTGGCTTGCCCATAACTGGTGGGGATGCTCTTCTACAGTATTAGATAAAAAGTTTTCAGCAAAGTATATATCTTTAGCTGTATCTTCTTGTGACCATACTGGTGCGTAAGTAAAAGAATCTGGGCCATGCAATCCCATATCATCAGCATCTCTATAAGCAAACCATTTTTTACCTCTTGTAAAGTCCTGGTTAACTATTCCTTCAGTGGGGTAACAAGCTACTACAGAAAGTTTATTAACTGTATCAGTTTCATAGACTTCTCCAAATACACTAGAAGGGCTAAAGTACTGCTCACAATATTCATCATCAAGATAGTTTACATAAGTATCTCCTCCAAACACTTTAAACGTTAAAGAAGTACCAATATTCTCATTTATTATTTGATAGTGTCCTGTAGATATATACTGGTTATTACTTCTAGCCTCATTAGTATCTCCTCCATACTGGTTAATTATATGTCTACATAAAGCTACCTCTTTAAAATAAGAATCATACCAAGCTACATCGCTATCTTCTAAAAAAACAGAATTCTGATAAAAATCATCGTTTATATACCCCATTTCAGTACGGTGACTGATAGCATTGTTAATTGTAGGGTCATTTTTTAACATTACAGCTATTTTTGGATTACCTATACCTAAAGGTACGTCATCTGTACCTCCTCCTCCTACTCCATAACTATCTCTGGAAGCTGAGGTATTACGTAAACTACCTATGCTTTCTCTCCCATCTAGATAGGCGTTACTAGAGTAAAGGAATTCACCAGTACGTAACCGTACTGATTTATCTATCTGTATTCTTTCTGTAGGGTGTGAAAGTCCTGCAGGGAAAAATATATTTGTTTTGTAGTAAAAAGCGTAACTTTTATCTGAGTCTGGGCCACTGTCAGCTTGCGTACCATACTGAGTAGCTCTTGCACCGTAATACCCGTAAGTCTTTAAATAATCCTCTTCTTTAAAGTCATACTGTATATTTTTACCGTGAGGGCTAAGTAAAAAAGCTACGTCTCTTACACTTTGAAAATCAGCCTGTGTAGGATGATATCCTGGATTAGTAGGTAAATGAAACCCGTCTTCATCAATAGCCCCAACAGTAACCGTACTCTCCATAGGCCAAGGATTATCTTCACCGGGGCCACCGTCAGCATTAGCAACTTCCCATTCATGTATTATAGACTCGTTATTAAAAACATATTTTTCAAACCACATTAGCATTCCTGTACCAAGTCTAGATCTATCTTGCTCTTCTCTGACTACTCTTACAATAGAATATCCGGTTATCTGGTCTTGTATAGAAGAAGTGTCTACTGTAAACTTAATACCCATAGAGTTCATTTTTATTCCTGCGCCTCCACCAGTAGCTACTGCGTACTCATCTCCATCTAAAGGCTCAGGAAATCTAATATCTCCAATCCAGTTAACGTAAGAAGTAGAGCCAGAAGCATTATAAAAAACAATACCGTACCTATATACTTCTCCTCTAGTATATCCTGTAAATATGGATGTTAAATGAGGTCCGGCCATGTTCTGTAACTGCCCTGCTTTAGTAAATTCAACCAAGTCTCCATTAGCGTCTAGAACTCCTGTAGTTGTAGGCTCACTGTTTTCTGATAAACTTCCCATATCAAAATGTGAAGGGGCGCTTGTCACAGTTTCTGAACCAAAAAAGTTAGCAAACGTACCTACGGTAGTAAATTCATATGATACGTTAACTCCACTTCCCCCCATAGTGTTTCCGTTACTTTGGTAAGCATATTGGTTAAGGGTATCCCAATCTAATTCTGACTCATCATTGTAGGGGTTAATAGCGTTATGAGTTAAAGGAACAGCTACGTAATCTGGAGTATCTCCGTTAAGTACTATATCCCCTGCATCTTCATCCCTTAGTAAAGAAGATTGTGTGTTATTAAACCTATAAGCTCTCGCGTCAAAATTTATAACGAAAGAAGTAGTTTTAGTGTTAGCGGCAATTAACCTGTTTCCTTTTACTTCAATATCTTTAGCTACATCAAACCCTGAGCTAAGTATATTAAACTCAACAGTAGTCAGAGGTATTGCATCTGATAAACTACTACATTCTATACCTATTAAATTTCCTGAATCAGGTATATTTTCTTCTCTAAAAGAATACACAGTAAATACATCTCTTTCAGAGTATAGTATAGCAAAATGCTCTATTACATCCCATGTAGTATCAATACCTATAATGTCATAAGTAACAGACTTGTTCTCAACGTCTGCTCCTCCAGGGTCATTGTACATCCCTACTGCCCACTCTGCCCAGGTAACACCATTTGCTGCAGCAGCAGGTAATGGATATAAAGTAGATGAAGGAGAGAATATTGTTGTAGCTCCTCCTATTGTTTTTAATCTATACGCAAATTGTATCATTGCGGTAGTACGTAAACTACCTACACCTAGTCCTGTTATAACGGGTTGGGCCATAGATACGTATGCAGCTAAAGGTAAAGTATTAAGAGGTACGTTAAGAGGGTCTTCTGCAAAGGTGTTAAAAGCGCTTACAGGATTGTTGTTATCCGTCCAATATACTCTTGCTATATTTGAATTTTCATACCTACCTATTGCTCTACCTATTCTATGGTAAGTAGAGAAGTTTAAAGCTTGATTATATAGTAAATGAACATCAGGATCTAAAGCACCGGCATCTAACCCTTCTATTGTACCAAGGGCTTCGTTAAACTTACATGACCATATTTGACCGTACCCAATTGGATTTTCATCTTCATTGTTAGTAGTAAACACTATAATAGCATCAATGATTGTAGTCCAACCAATTATCTTTAGGTCTGGTTGAGCAGGTATAGTAATTCCATTAGCTAAAGTCATTTCCTGTAAATCAGGAATAGTGAATTTTACAGTATTACTAGACTCATTAGTTAATGATCCTGTAGTATGGCCGTCTTCTGTAACCATTCTGAAATTCTCAAGGTTGTAATATGATCCAGGATCTTGTTTGTCAGAGGTTATATCTCTGTTCATCCCTTTAGTGTACCCTTTACGTGCTTTCATTCTTTAGTCATTTTTATACTGTTGGGTCTATTCCGTTTTTTGTTAAAATAGCAAGCCATGACTTTTCGGTGGTGTAATAATCTACTATCTTTAAAGCGGTAAACATGGATTCGGCAGGTGATACTAAGGAGTATGCTTCTATTCTTGACTTGGAATCATCCCAACCAATAAACCATGTATTTACACTTGGCTTCTCTAATTTTATGACACTTATTGCGTTTTTTCCCATTTTTTTAAGATGTATATACTATTGTCCAACCATCAGCTACAAGTGTATCTTTAGCCGCTAATCCTGTCGCGCTTGGTGCTTGTCCTCCGCTTTGTTTGAATACACCGTTTGAAACTCCCGAAGCCACAAGAGAAACAAAAATGTTATCTATTGATTGTGTAGTTAAGTTTGTTAGTTCAAAAGCCCTACCAAAAGCACCCGATGTAACATTATCAAAGACGTTTGGAGGAAAGTTAGTTATCCCCGAACCTATAAACATTCTTAAAAAGCCAGTAGAGGCGGATAAATCTATTATAAAAGAAGAAATTGTAAGCATACTTGATGTTCCAAAAAGAAAATCCGTAAACTCTACAACTGCACTAAAATCACCTGCATCTGTAGCGTTCCATACAAGGTTACTACACCCTTCAAATGCTTCTTTTTGAGAAGTAGAACCACTACCATAATCACCAAGGCTATCAATCGTCATTAGCTTCTGGTCGTCATTACCGTGGGAGTTCTTCATGCTAGGAAAATCACCCGTAATAGTTACGTTATGAGTTCCTGCGCCTGTTGGGAAGGTTATAGTGTGCGCTCCCGTTAATCCTGTGGCGCTATATCCATCATCTGTAGTAACGTCATATAAAAACGTTCCTGTTCCTACCGTTATAAGGTACTGGTCATCATTACTTACTCCAGAGTTATCAGATTTAACAGAGAAGTTAAACTCTGGTACAGCAAACGGTGTACTGCTTACTATAGCGCTACTAGCGGAATTACCTATATTATTTACTGCTACTACTTTAAAGTCATACTCAGAGTCGTTAATTAACCCTGTAACAGTATAGGTTAGACCGCTTAAACTAGTAAGGGTGTACCCGGAATCTGAACTTAGCTTATAATATAGTAGATAAGAGTCAGCGCCTGATGCCGCATTCCACGAAGCAATTATCTGAGAGTCACTAGGTACTAAAGAAAGGCCAGTAGGTACGTTAGGTATTACTGTGTTATTAGGTGTTTCTTGGATTACAGCCGTGTAGCTAGACTCTCCTGCTGAGTTTACAGCTTTAACTTTAAAATCATACAGTAATCCATTAGTTAATCCCTCTACAGCATGAGTAGCAGACACTACTGAAACCTCAATAAATGTAGGGTCAGTAGCTAACTTATACGCTACTACGTAGCTAGAAGCCCCAAGAACAACATCCCATACAAGACCAACTTCTTCATATTGAGAAGTAGCCGCTAAGTTTAAAGGAGTACTAGGAAATAAAAATATTGTTTGTTCTGTAGTTGAAGTTACTAGTACACTGTTATAGGTACCGTCACTAACACTAGAGCTGAAAGTATAAGAAAAAATGTCATCATTAATTCCCCCGTTGTTTATTGCCCATTGCGCTAAATCAAAACCTACCTCATAATTATCATCTGGAGAAGAGGCGTAAGAAGGCCAAAAAGTAGTCCAATCAGTATTACTTATAGGAGTATCCGCTAAAATGTCAGCGTCTATACTCCAAGTAGCTGTAAATAACTGTACGTCTAAAGTATTAGAATAAAGAGTTAGTGTTTTAGTCGTAGAATCTGTACCTATTATACTTAACCCAAAATCTGGCATAATATATAAATGAGCAGTAGAGTTGTTGTTAGCGTATTGAGCTTCCTCAGAAACTGTAGGAGACACAGATAACACCGTTGCTGCTGCTTCCGTAGTAGTTTCTGGAGGACATACTTCGCTACTATTATTTGATGTACCTACCCCTACTGTAGGAGCGTTATTACCTCGTGTAGTTCTTTGCTCTTGAGTACCTGAACTAGAAAAAGCGTCTCTATGCTGATTTATTTTTGGTATAAGACGTATCCAATTATTCTTAAGAGATTCCATCATATCTAAACCAGGCATTTGCCCTGCAGTTTGAGCAGCTCCAATATACCAATCTCTTTCAGTTTTAAACTCCTGGTATAATTGTGCCGGCATTTTTCCAGCAATCAACATAGTTCTTGCTAGTTTCCAGGCTAGGTGTCCTGCTACCGCTTCTCTAAATTTAATCTGATCTGGTATCTTAGGATATCCGTTTTCATCTGTAGGAATAGCCCAGTAACTCATTCTAATTGCTCCACAACTAAAGTTAGGCCAAACATAATTATCGTTAACCATGTAGGTTAAAGAAGAGGCACATCTATTATCATTACATCCTTCCATGTAAAAATGCATAGTATCTGAAGAGTACTGCATAGCACTAAACCCTGTTACACAATCAATAAATGTATCGTCATTTGGATCCTCTGATTGTACATAACCGCTATATCCCCAGATAGTTTGTATCTGATGTACGTCATTAGGTATAATAGCTCTTGTTTCCTTTACTTCAATGGTGACTACTTTCTCTAAAAGAGTACCAGGACTACCTATTAACTCTAAGGCTTCTCCACACCACTCTACAGCATCATTGATGTTGATCTGGTCAGCTAGACCCATCTCTCTATATACTTTAGATATTATGTTATTTATAGAGACGTACTTTCCGTTCCAAATACTCATGTGGTTATTTTAATTGGTAATCAATACTGTTATTTTCAAAATCTAGCATTATAGCACCCAGTAACTCTTTGCCTGTTCTGGATGATTTAAACGTATAAGCTGATTTATTTGTAAATGTAGCCCTTGTTTTTTTTAATACCCACTCTGCAATATATCCCCCAGAATGTTTATTTTTAAACCTTACTAATGTCTTAGCCATATGAGATTTTGGATTATCTTCCCATAACTCATATGTAGATTGCCAGTCAACCGGTAACGGATTCTTAAATACTCCGTCCTTATCTATATAAGGAGTAAGCTTCTTTTTACGTATGCAAAGAACTCCCATACTTGCAGGCATTGCAAAATCAAGGTCATTCTCTAATATAAGCGCCCTAACTCCAAAATTAAAAGCGTCTACTACTTTAGAGTACAAAGAAGCCTTGACATAGTATTTACTGTCTTTATGTAGCTTCCCTCGGCTTTTACCTTCTCTCACCTCTCTAAAATGCTTGTTAGCGTAATAAGTATAAAATTCTTTAGTAGCTACATGGGTAGCGTATTTTTCTGTCTGCTTCCCTCTAGTACCTCTCATTTATTTTGTTGCTGGTCCTGTTATTGATTCTTGACTATCTCCTTGCTTATCTTTAGGTATCTGCAAAGCCATAGAGAAATGCTGTAGTACTTGCTGCTTTAAGTAAGTATACATCCATCCTGATATTGGGTATTCACTTGTTGTCTTATCATAACAAGTAGCGCCATCACTAGTACAAAAAGTAGCTGCGTCTGAAGGCGTTTCAAATATTCCTCTTACGTTAATGTATTCCAAAAACATATTACCTGCAGTTGGGATTGTTACATATATATAACCATTAAGTAAAAAAGCCTGTATTACTCTTTTAGCGTACTTCTCATCAGTAGCGTATATTGCTCTGTTATACGGTATAAAAGAAAACGGTGTCTTTGTTTTCATAATAGGACCAACTCTCGTTATAGCTGGCCCATTATGTAAGTCTATTGTATTAGGTATCTTATGTTCTGTTCTTAATAAAGTACAGTCTACGGAAATTTCTACGTCACAGCAATCTGCCCCATCAACAGCTACTAGTTTAACACACCCAAGATCTTGCTCTATAAAAGGATCTACTTTTCTACCAGGCTTGTTATACTCATTCCTAATATATAAAGCTCTTTGATTATTAATCTGGAAAATTACCTGTCTTGAATCTATATCAGTATCATCTGATATTTGATTCCCTCTAAGTATCTCCATTATGTCAAACGTAATTTGTGCTTCAGTCATCTTATTGTTTTGTTAGACGTATATTTTCTTGTACTTGCTATTGCCCATTTTCAGTTAATACTAAATAAACGTAAGCTAGATTTCCTGATGCTGTAGGATCCATATCTAAAAATTTCTCTAAGGTTACTACTTTTCCTCCAAGCATTACTTCTGTTTCTGCAGAGATAGTAGGCAACGTTACTTCTATTTCACTATCGCTAATTTGTTCAAACTCTTTTATAGCTTCCTCATCAGAAATAGACAATTTAAAGTCTGTGATAATTTCAGGAGGGCCTTCTTTTCCTTCTCGTAAGGCAAACGTTCCGTCTTCTTTTTTTACTGCTATCTTTTCCATAACTGCATCTTTTGCTTCAAGATAATGGCTAACAGCGTTCTCCATTACTTTAGCGCATTTTGCTACTGTCAGCTTAAGCGGTGAAGGCTCTCTAAGAGCTCCCCTCAAAGCTTGACTTAGCTGCATAGCAGTCATCTCATTAAACCTGTATTTTTTACTTTCCATCTTATATAATAGTTTGTAGGTAAAATTAACGTAAATATTTCTTTAAGCCAATTAAATACTACTTTTTCTTATAAGGCTGATAATAGTAGGTAGAAATAACACAAAGACTATGGCTAGTAATATAAACAGCCAGTTTTCTTTAATCCAATTAAACGTATCAGAGTTGTTCTCTTTTTTTGCTGCTTTTACTTTTTCTTTTAAGAGTTTGTTTTCTTGGCCTAAAAGTTTAACTTCCGCTTTTATCCTCTTATTATTTAACGCTAAGCTATCTGTAACTATTTTATACCGTATTAATTCTGCTTTCTCTAATCTAGCGTCTATACGCTCTTCTTTATTAGTTCTTTCTTTTACCCATTTAATTACAGTAGTCTCTACGGGTACGTTAACAGGAACTTCTATTATTTCTCCGTCTATATATATAGGTACTGTATCTGTTACGTATATTATTTCAGCAGTCATTCTTCTCTTTAATACTTCAGGGTCTTTTTTTAATGCTTTATTAACTAAGTCTTCAGCAGACATGCAGCCCCCTAGCATTGAAATTATCCCTATTAACGCTAAAACGTACAGTAATATTTTTGATTTCATTTTACTTATTTTTATACCATTTACCTACATCAAAGCTAGGACATAGTTTTATATACTCGTTAGGGGAAATTTTACCGTCTCCATTTAAATCAGGAGACCAATCTCTATGACCAAGTACTTGTACATTCCCTAATAAATCAGGAGCTGTTAATTCCTCAAGCAGTCTAAACATTTCCTCTTTTTGAGCTTCCGTCCTGTTATCCTTACCTCCTTTACCTCCTATGTAAGAGATATGAACGCCATCCCAGTTATGTCCTCTAACGCCATTAACAACGCTAGATAAAGAAGCAAGTATGTGTCGCTCTCCTTTTCTACCTATTATGTAATGGTACCCTACTGATTTCCATCTAAGGGTATTTTTCCAATACTTTTTAATATCAGATACTTTTGCGTTTACACTGGATGCGGTACAATGGATAGTAATATGGTTAATTGGCCTACCAAAGTTTCTAGGGGAGGTCATAGTTAACGCTTTTTTTGTAGCTCTATTGAAAAAAGCTTTAAATAAATTCATCATTTATAATGGTATTTCTTCCGGATCTGACTCATCTTCTAAAAGCCCTCCTACGTCCACAGTTGTATTATTAACAAAAGAAGGCCTACTTGTTTCTCTAGACAAGTAATACCCAGAAACAGTAGCTATAGCAGTAACCATTGTAGCTAAAGACATCCAAGTACTAGCGAGGTCGTACTTACCTAACGTAGTAGCTTTAATGATAACATAAGCAGGTAAAATAGACATAAGAGTAATTAACACCCCTATAGCTATTGTTATTTTAATTCTTGTTCTTTTCATCTCCATCTTCTTTGTTTTCAATCTGCGCGTACTCGTTCTGTTTAAGCTTAAGGTCAAGACGCTGTGTTTTTATGCGGTATACTCCGTAAACAAGAGCTAATAACAAAGAACCGCTTGTTAAAACACTATTTACTTCTATTCCTCCAAACCATTCTAATATCCCTATTGATGTAGAGATTACCCACGTTATTGTTCCTGTTGCATTGTATAAATCGTTCATTAGGTTTTGTTGTTATTTACTTTCTTTAACACGAAGCTAGAAGATTAAGTAAGTATTTTTTTATTCCTGCTAGTTCACAAAAACTAATGCAGTTATTTCTATCAAGAATTACAGCTACGTTATCTGAATTTGTTGGGTCTACATCTACAGTTGTAACTGCTGTTACTCCTGTACTATCTGTTACTGTAATCACATTATTAAGGCTATAAGCAGTACTACTTGACCAAGTTATAAAACCTGTGTCATATTCAAAGGCGTACACCCCAGTAGCTCCTGAAGTGTACTGAATGCCTTCTACTAATGCAGTCACTACTTCAGACATGCTTCCAGTTGTAGATGTTACGGTAGATAGGTCAACTCCGTTAAGGGATACTGTAAATTCTACACTGTCACTCACACTGTCTACAGTAGTATACTGATAACTGCTAAGTGTATTAGGTAACGCCCAGTACCTATACCATATTTTAATCATGTACGCAATTTGACTATTCTCCTTTAAGTCTGAGCATCCTCCCGTTATTAAACGGTTATATAAAGCACTAGAGTAAGGAGTAACGTGACGTAACTGTAGGTCTTGTATATGGTTATTTCTCTGCGCATTTGTCATTATGTTCTAGTAAGAATTAGGGTTAGAATTAATTTTCCTCCAGCATCCACCTTACTTGTAGTAAAGCTTACTTTTTGCTCTGGAATTACGTTAGCGCTAGAAGATAATATAACTTTACCTGTAGTATTTATAAGTGTTGTTGGTGGAATAAGTATAGTAGCAGGATTAGTAGCTACTCCGTTAATGCCCATAGTTATTATAGCGTTACTGCTAGCAGCTATTTCTTTTACTACGGTATAGGATACAGAGTTTATAGTGCAGTTAAAAGGTATAATTATAGCGTTACTACTCATTTCTCCTGTCTCAAAACTAACAGGTAGTGTAACTATTTCTGTATTTAGCGTCCCTCCTCTTTTGGTTACAGAAACAGCATTTGGTGCTAGTTTATTTCCTGTCACGTTTTCGTCTACTAGCTTATCTGTAATGACTGCATCATCAGATAACATTGTAGAGTCTACAGAGCCTGGACCACTAAAATTAGGCATCATAGTTGACTGCCATTTTGTACCGTCAAAGTAATTTCTTATCCATACATTAGAAGAAGCTAATGATACAGGTAAATCATTACTAAGTACGGTAATTGAATTACCGTTAGGGGTTATACTTGCAGCATAGTAAATTAAAATCTCCATTCCTTCTTGCGGGGTACCTGTGGTAGTTACCGTAAGGCTTGAGGTTAAAGTTATCGCTGAAGCAGAGGAAATTACATATACATCTACCCAATTATCTACATCTAATCTTATAGTACCACCTGCGGCTACTACAGAATATTCTTCTCTTATTTTTTTTATAGCCATAATTATAATGATTTAAACGGTAAATATTTAGCGCTAAATGTTAGTAATTCATTTGTTAATTCAGTTGGGAATCCGACACTAGCGTTTACAGTAATTTGAAATAAATTAATTGCTGACCAGTCAATTACATGTTTAATTGAGTTCATGAATGTAGCGCTCGCATTAACTCCTGAAATAACGTTTCCGCTAGATGTATAAGCGTAAAATACAGTAGTAGTAATCCAAGCTTCATTTAAGCCAGATCTCATTATCCGCTGCTTTATAAGTATACCTTGCGCTTTATTCCCTTTCATATTAAACGTAAGCTCACTATAATCTAACGCAATTCCCTGTTCTCCTAAAGATATAGAATAGTTATCTTGTTTAGTAGGTCTTGAAAAAGCGTCTGTTATAATATACGCTTCTATTTCTATAGTGTCCCCTTTTGTAGACAGACTATCTAAAGGTATAGGGTAACTAACTAGACCAGTATTAGAAGTAAGTCCTGACACAACAACATTTTCATTATCAAAAGACACTATTGAAGTACCTCCAAGACCTGCTATTTCCCCATTAGGAGTAAATGAAACAACTAGTTCATCATTATCAGAGAATGTTCCGTTATCTTCAATATATGTAACTGCAAAAGTGTAGTCAGTAGTGTTATCCGTTACAGCAGTTATTGAGCCCATCCAGAACTGAGTGGAATCATACCGTTTCCAAATACGGAGTATTCCAAATTGACTAACTGAATTAATTATATTAGCAAAACTAGCTAGAAAATTAGTGTAATCAATAGAATCTGCGTTAACGTCATTTACGTGTAGTAATGTAGCGCTTGCTAAAGTGGCGTTATCAAACCTTAAGAACGTTGCAGCAGGTCCCGTAGCAGTAGAGGTATTATATAACCAATTTCCTGAATAGCCTCCAAAAACTCCAGCAGCGCCATTAGCGCCATCAGCTCCATCTGCACCGGCTGCACCAGCAGCACCATCAGACCCGTTAGCTCCAGAAGGTATAGTAATAGTGGCTGTACCTAAACAGTCACATGATGTTCCGCATGAACAACCCATTGTATTTATGTTTTTAACTACATCCGTCACATGTAGCACATCCACAGCCTGTGGTAATGTTACATACTCGTTGTAGCTTGGTTAAATAATTGTTTCTTATTGTGGTGTATCCGCTTGCCGCTGCGTTTATCATACTAGCGTAAAGCCCTTCAAGTTCTAGAGCGCTATCTACAAGGCTAGTATTACCTGCAGTTGTAGTATCTCCATTAAGAGTGATCTGTGTCCATTTTGCATCAATACAACACCTTACAGCACACGCGTGGAAGCTTACTATAGAAGCAATATAAACATCAGAAGCAGTAGTTACGGTATATGTAACGGTAAAATCCCCGTCAATTAATCCTGAAACTGATATGTCTGAATACGTAAATGATTCAGATACAGCGCCAGGTAACTGGGTCAGTAAGTTTTCTGTTACTATTACGCTACCGTTTTGAGAGACTTCTAAAGTTAAAGCAGTAACAGCGGAAGCAAGTAGTGTACTTGCGTCTTCCCATCCTATTGTATTAGTACTAGCATCATATACACCAGTATTATCTGTTACTGAAATGAACCCGCAGTTCTTTTTTATGCACGTTGATATAGTTGGTACGAATGCCATTTTAATTTTTTAAGTAAAAAAGAGGAGAACAAAGCGCCCTCCTCTCTTTAATATTGATTAATCTTAGTTGTCTATCCTACAGCAAACTCACCTCCTGCAGCACCAAATACTAGCACTTCTAATACATCAGTGATGTCATCAGTAGTCGCAGTTAATGCGTATACCGCTGACGTGTCAGTTGCGTCTGCAGCTGGAAGAACTACCGTAAAGGCTTTTCTTGTTGGGCCAGCAATAATAGAACCTGTATATATCTCTTCAGTTGAAAAGTCAATAGAGTGGTAGTTTACTCCTGTTAAAACTTCTTTACGTGAAGGATATAGGGATGGTTCTCCCATTCTCATATAGTCTCCTTCATTACCTTGAACAAAGAATTCCATGTCTTTTACCTGGTTTGTGTTTCCAGTACCTGGAACAGCGCCTGCAGATAATAAAGAAGAAGCTCCCATATTTTCTAATGTAGTAACCCAACCTGTAACAGCAAAGTTAATTTTACCTACACTGTAAGGAAGAGCTAATCCTGTCAGTCTAACTCCCCATTCAGCAGCTATACCTGCAGCATTAGGGATGTTTTCAACCGCTACCTCTGCTATTACTTCAGATGCTCCTTCATAAGCAGTATCTAATGTTCCAACGTTAGTAGTAGTATTGATTGCTACTACCTGGTAAACAGGATCAGTAGTTGCAGTACCAAATCTAACAAAACCATTAACTACTATTGCAGCGTTAGTTGTTGCGTCATCAATATCTGTTCCAGCTAAAAAGTACTTAGATCCGTTAGTTACTGTAATAGTACCAACACCAGTTCCAAGAGCTACACCTGCTTCATCACAAAGTCTTGTAGGGCTTAGTTGTCTGTCTGTTTCTTTAGAGAAATCATTTACTAAAGATAAAGCAAGTCCTTTAGCTATTTCCCACTGTGCCGCTGCTGCTGCTGACTCATGAATACCGTGCTTTACAGAAACTCCTCCAATGTTTGAAGTACATGACTGCTTTAAATTAACTCTTACATGATACAAGTTACTATTAATTACTTCAATAGCTCCTGAAGTACCATCATAACCAATTACGTCTACTTGTTCAGCGGTTGCTGTCCATAACGCTCTGTTTGCATTAGCTGATACAATTGTACTTTTTACAATTGAGCTAGACAATAGTACTGGCTCTGCTGTAGAACCATCTCTTCCTTTTACAAGGATAAATCTTTCTGTTGTTGCAGCTAAAGCTTCTGTAAGCCTTGTTCCTGCTGGTGTGAATATCCCAACCTCTCCATCATTGAGAGTTTCAATTCCACCTGTTGATTTGGAAGCGTCTGCTCCAATAAAGAGTTCTTGTATGTCTCTTTGATTTAATGTTGCCATTTTTTTTAAATTATATTAGTTACCTGAATTTTGCTCTATTGTTTTAACTTGATACATCTGCGCATCCGTTATGCCTGCAGCTATTCTAACTGCGTATTTTACTATTCTTCTATGGGTTGTACTTTTAAGCTGGCAATTTAACGGTCCTGCCACACCATCTACTGTAATACCTGTGGCAGTAATGATAGGCTGAGGCTTAATTAAATACCTCATATTGTAAGTAGTAATAGTATAATTACCGTCTGTTACTAACTCAAACCTTCTACCGCTATTAGTTAATCTCCAAGTCACCTCATTTACTGCTGGTTTCTTAAAAGGGTTGTTTCTATTTATAGTATACTCATCATGTGTGATGGGTTTAACTATCCCCTTAGCCCCATTAAAGCAGCTGTCTGTAGCTATCGTTACTTCCTCCATTAAAGTAAGCCAGTGATTAACCGGTAAATCAAAGAACCGTCCATTAGTTAATACTCCTATCTGACTGGCAGAACTGGTCAGATTACTTTCTGACACTAGCTCTTGCAAGTCTGCTGTTGTAAGCTCTACTTCTTCTAATCCTTTTTGGTACTTGTTACCTAATGGATTATATGTATGAAAAATTAGTTGCTCTTGCGCAGATGATAGTATTTCACTTATCTCATTTGCAGTATAACCTGGAGCGTCAAAGCTAGTAACTCTGTCATATTCTATGAGGAATAACTCCTCCATCTCCGTAGCTGTCATACTTTATATTTTATTTAGCGTTATCTACTCTTGCTGCAATCATATCTAAAATATCTCCGTTTGCTGGTGACTTTAGGTATATAAGTACATTACCAATTGTTGGAGAGTCTCCTGATCCGCATAATGGATCTCCACCTGGTAAGTAGTACTTACGTCCGTTTCTGTTAACTGCTCCTGACTCAATTGCTCTTTCAAGTAGTAACTTAATCTCATAGTTGTCTTTATCTTCTACAATAGATAAAAATCCTGCTAAATCACTTTCTACTAAGTCATCTATTTGCCCGACTAGAAAATCTATTTTAGACGCTTCTGATACTTTCTTTCCGTATACTTTAAGGAAATCAATCATTGCTTCACGTCCCTGTGTTTCTAGTTTAGCTGCTGCTTTGTAAGCATCTTTTTTGCTTCCTGCAGTTCTGGCTTTTTGTGCTATCTTATAACCTTCCTGAACAAGCGCATATCTATATGTAGCTCTATCATTCATTGTTTCCGCACTGGCCGCTATAAATCTCGTATTAGCCCTTAAAACCAAATAATCCATATAATCCTTTGGATTACCCAGTACAAGTTTCCTAGGGTTTTTGTCAAGGCGTACTTTATGCTTAAACCACTCATTATCTTTCTTCCTATGAATATTTAAATCTAAATCTAGTTCCTTTTCTAACCACTCTTGCTCAGCCTTATTGGCAAAAGGATTAGTTAAATTCCCCATTTTATCTAAAGGTAGTGAGTATTCTATCTTTGCTGTATGAAACAAAAAGTATGCTTCATGGTTTGGATCATCCACTAATGGATTTCTCGCTTTCATTATTGGCTCTACTACTACTGTATCAGTAGAAGGAGTAAACTTCATTTCTTCCTTTCCCATCTTCTCTTTTTAAAATAAGGGGAAGAAGGTGTTACTTCCTCCCCTACGGTTTATCTTATTACTAGGCTACAAAACTGTTGTACCCTGCCTGCGTATTCTTTATAAAAGCCGCTGTCCTTGAAGGATCTCTTACAATAGCAGCTCCACAGTAGTATTTATGCTCTTCCCAAGCATCTTCTGCAGTTCCAATAGCGCTAAAAGAACTATCTGGATCAAAAGGATTTCTTAGACCTGGAATATACTTATGTATAATAGGCTGGTCTGCAACTCCACATCTTTGGATGTTTGGAGCACCTTCAGTAGTACCAATGTCAAAGATATCATATCTGTAAGACTCAGTAACTCCACCGTTAGCATCTTCTAACTTGTTTCTGTTTCTATCATCATACATAGAATCTACAGAAAGGTTTACTTTGATGTTGTTAGGCCCTAGATACTCTAAGAACTGTCCACCATAACCTAATCCCATTTGGAACCCTGTTTGACTTGACTTATACATTCTGTCTTGGTTAAACAGAGGAGTAAATAATTGAGAGTGGTTCTCTAGAGCTTTGTGGAACTCATAAGCACCTCTTTCACCTGTTCTAAGAACAAATTCTCTTTGATCAGTATTTAACTTTCCTTCTGAAAGGTCAAGTAATCTAGTAGTCAATTCTTCAATTGAGAAAGCATTGTAATAACTAGTATTAGCTGCTTCCATTTGCTGACGTATACCAGCTCCTTCTGTAATCTTATACCCAGACTTACCAGAGATTTTATACTTTCCATCAGCAGATCTGTTAGACGTACCAAACATCATTAATTTGTTAATGTCTTCTCTAAAAGCATTATCAAACATAAATGATTCATACTGTTGCCAGAATTTAACTGCCTTACCTGAAGGATCCTTAAAGTATCCACCCATCTTTTTCTTAGACAAGTTACCCGGAGTTTTCTTCTGGATTCTTATTTGAGAGAATGCTTGTCTCATAGTGATTAACCCCTTGTACTTTAACTCACGTCCTTTTTTAGACATAGTTCTTTCCACTGGAGCAAATTCACCAGAGAATCTCTTTCCTGCTACTGCCTCTTCATAAGGCAAGAATAGGTTAGCATCTCCTGTATCCATCTTACACCTGTAAACCCAGTTGGTGCCTTCATTATAAGGCTCCTCAACTATAAGTACAGGATAAGTCTCATTTAGTTCACCGACAATTCTTTCGGTATCAGAAAACCAGTTTTTTGCAAATACTAGTTCAAATTCTGTATAATTTTTACCTGGTTGGTCTACTGCAGTTATTGCAGTACCATCTACTCTACACTCAACTAACTCAACGTTGTCAAGTCCTTGTGATTGTAAATCCCATGTAAAGTCACGGTCATCTTCAAATTCTAAGGTAGGAAATTGAGCCAATACGGAATCAATGTTGTTACCAAAGTAATTTTGCTGGATGTTCATGATCATGTCAGATACTTTCTGTGGAGACTGTTGCCAGATAGCACCTAAATGGTTCTCTGTTGTTAGTCCTTTCCACGAAGATGCATCTGTCATCTGGAGTGGTGATAATCTTCCGTTTGCCATTTTATCTTACTTTTTGTGTTTAATGTTTCTCTTTTTAACTTCCGAAGGAGCTTGGTAGGGAACCGGCAATTTCTTTTGCTGTTCTACCTCCACTTCCCGCGCTGCTTGCTGAACCTGTCCTAGTATTAGATCCACTTTGTAACTTTGCTTCTAAGTCATCAACTGCTGCACTTTTTGCTGCGCTTTTGAATTTCTTAAAATCTGTAAATCCCTTAGTTACTTGATACATTGCGTGAAGCTTATATCTGAACTCTGGGTCTTCTTCATATTTAGACATCACTTCATTTAAAGGCTGTCCGTTAACGTCTTCTCTAACAGAAGTAGTCATACTATCAAAGATTTTGTTTTTGGTTTGAGAGTTTACCTTTACTCCAGGCAGTATCTCTTCCGTTTGTTGAATCTTCGCCTTTAACGTAATAAGAGCCTCTTTTTCATCCTCAACTGATTGTTCTCTGGATTCTTTTTTAGCGTCTATCTTATTTCTAAGTATGCCTTCTTCATGTTCAATTAAATTTCTTCTTGCGGTAGCTCCACGGTAACTAGCGTCTGACTTACCTGCCTGTAACTCTGCCATTTCTGTAGCAGTGTCATTATCCACTCCTTTTATAACTAAGCTCCGTCTAATTAATTCCGTTACTAGTTTAGGATTATTCTCAATTTGGGCAGCTGTTAAATCCTTATATTGAGAAACGCTTACTGCGGCCTCATGAAATTCTTTTTCTGGTACCCCTTCTTTAAGAGCTTCTAGATAAGTCTGTTGTTCTTCTGTTAGGTCAGCGTACTTATTATCTTCTGTTTGCCTTCTTACGGCTGCTACAAGATCTTTAGCGCTTTTTATCTCACCTACCTCTTCTTCTGATAAAGAAGAAAAGACTCCTACTTCTGCCAGGGCGAACGCCAAGGAAGTTGTGGCATCCGTATTTTTAGAAGAGGGAGAAGTACCCTTGTCATCCGTAGGAGTCTGAGAAGCTGTAGTTTCTTTATTACTGTCTTCCTCTTCTTCGTCACTTACTGAACCTTGTTCAGCTAATTCTGTTATGTCAATTGCTTCCGGATCAAAATCTTCATCCTCTGCACTTGGTTCTTTTTCTCTAGATCCAGGAGTTTCACCTGCTTTAGCAGCTGATTGCTCTCCGTCTCCTTGCTTCATTCCTGAAGCTATTGGGTCAACTACTGTTGGTCCCCCTGCTAACTCTTCTAGGCTAATGCCTTCAAAAATATCTTCCATCTTTCTCTCTCTTTAGCAGGTACAAAGGTACATTTAGTTACTAGGCGTTCCACCAAAAATTACACTGTGTACTTTTTAATGATGAACAACTATATTACTAATTACCTATTTACCTGTTGGTTTTGGTTTATTTGCTGCCGTTTTCTTAATGGCCAGCTCTTTTTCTTTTTGCTCCTCTGTTTTTTTGTTATGCCTTACCGCCTCTCTTTGCTGCTCTTTTTTTATTTTTATATCAGCATCAATTTTTCTTACTTGCGCCTGTAACCCTGCAATACTGTGTACGTCACTATTTATACCGTCATTAATACCGTCTTCATCTCCATCAGTATTACCTTGAGCGCTTAAGTTCATTCCTGCAATTTGTAGCTTTGTTTCATTGTCTTCAGTGTTACGTGCGTCTTCTCTTGACCACTCATCTTTCTCATGCGCTAACATTTCTTCCTGTGCTTTGCCTGCAGCTTCTAGTTGTTGAGCTTGCATCTCTTGCGCTTGTTTCTGAGCTTGTGCGTCTCTTTCTTGTTTTTCTAAATCTGATCTTTGTATTTTTCTACGTATAGAAGCTACTGAGTCAGTAGTGTAAATATCTAGTAAATCAGAGAAGTTAATCATTTGGTTCTGGATACCCGCGTGAGCAAGCTGCTTAAGGTTCTCTATTAATTCAAAGCTCTTAGCCCCGTTAGTTATTTGGATCCCGTATTCAGACTCCATAAAATCACCATCAATCTGGAACATTGTAGTAGACCCATCATCAAGTACATGTTGTACTTTCTTGTTGTTTTTATTTTTCCATGCAATCTTAGCTGTCTGAAGTAAAACCTCCATACATCTTATCTTAGTATACTCATGTTCTGAAAACCAATACTCCGTAATATGAGAACTCTGAGTAATCTCTCTCTCTGTATTAGATACGGCTTCCCTTGTCTCAATTTGCCCTTGTCTTGCATTACTTACTCCTGCAATCTCACCCATCTCTTGTTTAATGAATGACATCATATTCATGTAAAGCTGAATAGTGTTACCCATCTCCATATCAATTACAGGAGATTGTGGAGACATGGCTCCAGCTAACTTTCCTTGAGCTGCGCCTTTATTACCTTCTTTAAAAGCATCATATACAGCAATGTTCATTCCTTGAGCAAAGCTCATCCACTTATCTATCTTCCACCCTTCCGGAATCTCATGAAGACCTAACCTCATAATCTTACCGTAGTTTTTAGATACTGAGAGCTCTACGTTATAAGCAAGTATGTTATATAAGTACTGGTAAGGCTTCATCCTGTCCATTAAGGAAATACCTACGTTATCATTGGTGTTATATATAGTACCTATGATTCCAGGGTGACATTTAGAAGGGTTTTCCATTTTACGGAACTGTACCGGTCTAGGCTGCATCTTTGTATATATAGCACTAGTACCATTATCTGCAGAAAGCCCAGTTGAGCCTCCTATCTTATGCCCTTCCCACCATTCAGAAGCGTATACTGGTGTTGCTTCCTCTCCTTTATCTTTATCTATTTTATATGTTTCATCATGTAGTTCAGATTGCGCATCTCCATCCTCATCATAAAACTTAACTTTAAGCATTTTTTTGATGGATTTCCAATACGTTTTTGATACTAAGATGTTTCCGTTGTTATCAAAAGGAGAGCCGTGATCTCCGTTATTCTCAAGTACTGCTAACTCAATGGCATCATCAACGTTAATAGCAAGATCAGGTTTATTTCCAATATCAATCCCTGAACTAGCATTACTGTTAGTTGAAAACCCTGACTCAATTGTTGTTATCTGTGTAGAAGTTAAAGTATCACTATACTCATCAACTATTTGTCCTGGACTAAGATACCCTCTAATAAGAATAATATCCGCATCTTCTATATAAGGACTTTCTCCTGACCTTACCACATGCACGTTAAGTGGGTTCAACCTATTAAATACTGGTTCTCCTCCTACAATATCTGCTTGATATATTTCTTCAGCGCAAATAAGAGCATCTTTAAACCCTTTAGCAAACTTGTAGCTCATCTTTTGTTGTTCATAAAGATAAGTAAGGATGTGTGTAGCACTACGCTCACGTACATCCTGATATTCGTAATTAGAGAAGTTATGGAACGCTTTTAATTGTTCCGCTTGTTCCCCTGGTTTAATTTCTTTGGTTAAATGAGAGTCTAGCAAAGCTCCAAACTGTACTTTTAAGTCTTGCTCTTTCGCTGATATAGCTTCGTCATTAGTTACCCGTACCTTCCAATCAAACCTACGTTTTGTAGACTCTCCTACTAAAAGATCTATTTTAGGGTTACTTATTGGGTAGTTTTGCATCTTGGCTGGAGAATCCATACCAAGTACACCTAATGGATTACAAGTTCTTTCTATATCTGATTGATCAAGTATATCTGAGTATAGATTGTAATTTGTTTTCTTTGTGTAATAACTTTTCCGGATACCAGAGTTATTATATAATGCTAACCCCTCTCCTGCATCAATACAGTCTTTACGCCACTGTTCGTTTTTTTGAGCAAATGATTTTTTTTGAGAAGGAAACAAAAGGGTTCTTGAATTATAGTCTAATGTGCTCATTGTTTAATTAAATTGCAAAGGTAGTAATTAATTTTTACGTCTTACCTAAAAGTTAAAAATATGTTGTTCTTTTTGTTTTCCTCCTAATCTCTTAGCTACACCCGGAGCATCAAAGTTTCTACTAAAGAATGAGTCATCAGCTAAGTTATTTACTTTGGCTTTTTGTCTATCCGCTATTGTTTTGGCTAGTTCTTCTTTAATAATCATTACCATTATAAGTGCTGACACTCTATCAAAGTTTCCTACTTCTGGGTTAAATGTTATAAGCTCGTCTACTAATCCAACACCCCATAAAGTATGTAAGTTTAATTTTTCTGACCCTTTAGGTTCCCCGTAAGCTGGAGACATTAACCAATCTAATATTAGTCTAAGCCCGTAAGCGTTAATTTGCTTTGTAGCAGTTGTACCTTTTGTTTGATTACCTACTTTACTGATTGTAATATTTGCTACGTCTTTAAGCGACACAGGAGTATCACATAGTAAATGAGTAGAGTTCTTTGTATCATAATACGTATATAACCCTTTTTTGTTTTTCTCGTAGTTATGTACGGTAGCGTAAAATATATTAAGCTTTCTTGTTATCTCATAAAACTCTTTAGATCCTCTACGGCCAGTATATTCAGCTACTATACGGTCAGTAAACAAATCTAAAATAAGGGTAGAACCTAGTGAAGTAGTTACAGATTCATCATCATCATACGTATCTGTTCCTTGTACATACCTATTTCTTATTACGTTACCCTCTCTGTCTACCTTTGGCATCTCTCTAATCTCAATCAGTCCTGGCTTATCCTTATTATTTTTTATTGGCCATTCTCTAACTACTTTATTAGAAGACTCTGATTGCTCCCATTTTAACTCTCCCTCGCTATTCCATTTTAGTTCCCCATAGAAGTGTGCTTTATCATACCTGTGAGGATTATTTACAATTTCTGCTTTTAACCCTTTGAGCTCCACTTGAGGGAACATTGCTCCATGGGCGTTCATAAACATTTCTGAAGGCTTAATAGGGTAATTCATCATCTCTAATGCTAGAGCTGAAGAGTCTTTTGCCTTTGCTTTTTCTGCCCTCCTAGCAGTAATGGATTCCATAGCTTCTTCCATCATGGTGTTTCCATTACCGTCTTTAAAGTCATTCATCCCGTAATATGCAGGAGTAAACCACCCTATTTTCCCAGAGCCTTCCCACGTATCATCAAAGGATAAGGCCTCAAATCCTCTAGGGTTACGGAACATTACCTCTCCTTCTTGTATCTTATCTACATTACCACCTGTGCCAATCCACATACTAGAACCAAACTTCCAAGGAAAGTCCATTAAGGTTGCCGTGTTAGATCCATGAACATTGAGTGAATTACCTAATAATCCCCATTCCTCTACTACTGCTACTGAGTATCTTCCTCCAGCGGCTGCTTCCGGATTTTCAGTAGTGTATATACCATGTCGTACATTTGAACCGGAACCATGTTCTTTCCAGCTTCCTCCTGTCTTTTTTAAGTATTCATGTCTCCATGGATTCTTAATATTGTTTGGCCCTAGACTACCAGACATTTGCTTAACGAACGGAGAAGGCATTACTTCTGCAGTACCAGACCCCCACTCTCCAGGTAGAGCCTTCATTGCGTCTGATGTTTTCTTAAGTAAATCTGATGATTTAGATGATAACGCAGCCCCTACAAAAATCTCATTTTTAGCCGGGTTTTTAATAGACTCTTCATTATATAGCTTAGCTCCGTCAAACAATATCTCATATAGTACAATACCTACAGCTACAGAAAACGACTTACCGACGCCTCTACACGCAAACCAGAATAAATCTTGAGCCATATTTTCATACAATGGAGGTCCTAGCTCCTTATCGTGTAACTGGCGTAGATAGCTTCTAGCGTCTATGTATTCTTTAAGCTCTCCTTTACTGTTATAGCAAGTCTTATCATGTTTCCCTTTAAACTTCTTATCTATTAGCTCTCTATTACATGTGTACTTTTCATCATCAGTGAACCCAGAAAATCCCCTAGCCTCTAGCCAGTTATAGAATAACTCCCAATCTATGTCTCTAAGGTGAGGTCTAATCTTTTTCTTTGGTGAGGATTTAGGGGCGTTATCTGGCCGGTGAAGTATTACACCGAAATTTACATAGAAGTAAAGGTTTCCAGGCATAAACCTAAAATTCCCATCAGTCACAGACTTAGGGAAATCTATATCAACGTTAATGGATACATTAGAATCATCCTTAGACCAAAACCCTTCTACACACCTCTTCTTATGCCGCTTCCAGTATTGGAGGTAGCTTACAGACTGTGGGTGTAAGTCAGGTACTTTTGATATTAAAAAGTTGTTTCTATTGTTGATTCTAATGTATTCCATTTGTTAGTCTACTATTACCCAATCTTCTGCTAATGCGTCTGAACCAGATGGAGACCAAGTCGCTACTGATCCGTCAGCAGTCTTTAAATCCATGTGAGGCCTGTATGTGATTTCAGTACCTTCTGGGTATATTTCATTTAACGGAGGCCTGTTTACTGAAAATGTACTTCCAGGAACTAGGTAAAGGAACATCTCTTTCCCGTTCCACCCAGTTCTTGCTACTTTAGCTCCTTTCTTTAAAGCTTCAACAGCTTGCCCAAAGTTCATTGGAGCTACATATCTGTTTTTAAACTCTACTTGAGGCATAGCTTCTATTCTGCTATTCAGACAAGATAAATAAGCTTTCATAGCCATGTGCTGCTGCTTCATTCTCACCTGTTCTTCAGAATTTAAAGACAGGAATATATCACTTGATTCAATAAAAGCCCCTAAAACAACTTCCTTTGCATACAATTCCGCAGCTTCATCTTTAACTCTTACTTGGTGAGGGTTTCCAAAATTCCCTTGAGCCACTCCTCCATATAATTCAGAATATGCTTCTTCAAATACTAATTTAGGGCTCATGGTTACATAGCCTTTATAACCTTCTAAGTTAGGTTTGTTGTCTACTGTTGGTTCATATTCAACCATGTAAACTTCATCTGCACCATTTTCTTTCTCTGGTAGTGCCCAACCCATGATTGCAACGTATTCAGCTCTTGTCATTAACTTAGCTGATCTCAATACTTTTACTCCAATATACTTCATACCTCTTTTGTTTTTATATTTAACTGGCCCATTAGTTCTTCCATCTTCTCTACATTAATCCTTGTTCTCCAGCAGACTCTACTGCTCCTCCTCTTCCTTGACCTTCAAGAGATTCTTTACCTATTAATTCTTTTATTTTATCTACCTGCTCAAATATCTTTATACTGTTAATCATCATTTTATCTAATTGATCTGCAGTACCTTTTGTGATCTTCCCTGACTCTTCGTTGTACTCATCCATAGAGTAACTAGTACCAGCTATAAACCTTCCTCTATCTGCAATTTTATCTTCTAATTCAATTAAAGCTCTTTCTCCGACAGATAGGGAAAACTCTTTATATGTAGATATTAGTAATTCTATATCAGCATCTTCCCATGGAAACTTAATATCTCCTAAGTAGTCTTCCGCTATTAGGTCTTTTCTATCCAGGGGATTAGTGTTTCTCCATGGATTTTGTTCATGAGGATCCACAAGAAGAGCTACTGCCCACATCATAGTAGATGATACACTTTTATCTTTCTTTTTATCTCTAGTGTAAAGAGCTTTAAAAGCTTTTATAGTCTTCATCTGAGGATGTAGGATCCAGTAGTTCTCGTCTGTATTCCACTGCTTGCTGATACTTATCATATTACTATGAAGTTAATTAATATGCCTGCCGGCCCTTTAGCTTTGTACATAGCGAGATTATTTTCTATTAGTGACTCTTCTATAGTAACCATTCCAGGAATAGCGTTTATAGTGTCATGTACGTTATAGAATTCCTCCACAGTACCATACACGTTCCATTCTGTACTATCCTCTCCTATTTCTCTGCCAGTCGCTTTGTCTAACATACTATTTACGAATACATCCAAGTCATCAAAATGATGGTAAAAATGCTCTTTACTCCATACATCATATATTATCATTGTGTCTTTACTTTTTTGACCTTCCTTTTAGCTTGAGCCATATCAAGTTCCATAGGCGCGGCTTCCGCGCCATTGATAGCTTTCATAGCATCTTCTCTCGTACCCCTACCTCCAGTGTTTGATACAGGGTTAAAGTCTGGAGAACCTCCCTCCGTAGTCTTCCATCTTTTATAGTAATTTGAAGAGGATTTTCCCGTAGGGGTAACGACCATTGGCCCTTCTGTTTCTCTTTTTTCCCAAAACTCCTCATCTAAAGCATCTGTCTCAAAACACCCTACTTCTTTCCTTTGACACTTACACTCCTCACACTCATTGTGAGTAGAGCACCATGTAAATCTATCAATTATAGATCCAGTTTCTTCAGAAAATAACCTAGTAGTTTGTGACATATAATTACCAGTATTTAGGTCTCCATGTTCTTCTATTTCTACTTCATGTTTAGTGCAGCGGGTGTTAACGCAAGCATCTACAAAAACATGAGGAGTACTCATTATTTCATGCATGCTATTTAATTCCTTTCCTCTCTTCATTAGTATACAAATTTAATGTCCGTACCTCTAACTATGATAATGGATTTACCCTCTACAACTAGCCTACTAGAGTTCATTAATACCATTGGATCTACAAATACTTCATCTCCTACATTTAAGTCCTCCACCTGCTCCCCTACGTGGCTAATTGGTAATCTATCAAGCATCTCAATCTTCTCTTCCATCATAGTCCTTTTCTGTGTCTCTGATAATTCAATCTTTGACTCTACGTGTGTAATGTTTTTAAGTATTACATAGCTCCCTCTTACTCTCATTCGTTTAACAATTTAAAATTAGTATCTGGTTAATAGGTTTTATTTTTTATACGTTCCTTTTTTTGAAGAGTCATGGAACATTACTTCTCTATTTTTTTCCGTGCTTTTCTTGAACATATTTAAAAGCTTCTTTCTCATCTTATGTTCTTCTTCTGTTTCATCATCTTCTACTAGTCTTCTACGCTCAAAAGATTCTCTTATTACTAATTCAGTACCTGTCATAGGACTTGACATCATAGTGTACTCATATCCTTTCCTTGTATGTAGTACTTCTTTATATATCTCTTCTATCTGCTCTTTCTCTTTCATCCTTCCTGTATATTTTCATTATCTCATGAAACTCATCAAATGGTATTTCCACGTACTTTGTCTCATATAAAAGCGTTACTATTGTTATTCTTTCTACCGGAGCATTATCATGCCAGTCTGAATCACAAGCCTCCCAACTAAGTACATTCCTCAGAGGAATTGCTGTCTTTATCTTCTGCGGTATGCACTCCTCCTCGTCTAATGGATCCACTATCAGGAACCATCTTTGTGTTACTATCTCGTATTCTATCTCTTGTTCGCTTTGCATTATGTATAGCCATTATCTTACTAGGTTTAGCCACTAATAACCCTAAATGTTTAAATCTGACATTCCGGAATGTTTCCGGTTTACCTTTCTCTCCTTTTTTAGCTTCTTCTCTTGCGCATTCAAACTGAGAATTAATTATAGCTTTAACAACATCTAGTGGGACGTTGTATTTAAGCGAAATACTTTTTATTAGCGGAGTTACTTTCTTTTGCATGTTTAATTTAAATTCCAAAGTTCATCTTCAAACGTATCAACCTCATCAGGTAAAAACTCTTCCTGCTCCTCTTTAAAATCTTTTTTAAAAGCCTCTAACGCTTTACGTTCTTCTTCGTCCATGAGAATCTAATACTTATGCTACAAAGTTAATCTTTTTGTATTAAAAATCTAAATGTTAAATTAACTTCCTCTTTAAAATCTACTAAATAATGATCAGGTATAGTATTGTTTATAATCAGTTTCTTTTTACGTAAGGTGGATAAGGCATTACGTAGTACCGCTGATGATATTCCTAGATACTCGTGGATAATCTCCTTAGTATCATAATCAAAAACTAATTTAAACATATCCTTCTTGTTCTCTATGTTTTTTCTAAGGTAGCACTGGTACAATAGCTCAGCAAATACATCCCCTTCTCTATCTCTTACTTTAGTAAAAGGTTGGAGAATCTCTACAAACGCACGAAAGAACTTCCTTTCCGTTACCGGTATTGTCAGGGTTCTTTCCATTACAGCGTTACATTTTTTATTGTCTCTCTCCTTATATACGCTTTCATCTCTTTCATATCCGAAACCAGTTCTCTAATTGCACTTCTTAAATAGTCTACATCTTGCTGTAGAGTATACGTATCTACAAGATAAGAATCTTTAGGATAAGAATGGCTTGGAGAGACATACCTTACACTGTCTGCAGCATGAGACATACTAGTATCGTTGACTCCAATAGGTTGTGCCACAGTAGAGGATTCCCGCATTAATTGATCTAACCTATCATTTGCAAGAGGGAATGCAATATTATAGTCCGTTCCTGGGTCTATATTAGAAATTAGCTCCCATCCCTCATAGTAAGGTTGATTATGTGGTTGAGATACTGTAGTATCTGCCAGAACATTCCTTAAAGTTTCTGATTCTAGCTCCTCAAATTGCTCCCTTCTAGACGCTCCAGTGTCTCGGTATACATATCCGGTATATGTTGATCTAGTACTTTCAAAAGCTTCCTGGATTGTAACTGGTCTTTCCCTAAGGCCGGTTGATCCGTTGTTTTCTTCTTCTTCCATAACACAAAGATATAACAAAATTCGTTACACTACAAAACAATTCCTATTACATTTACAAATTAAGCAAAAAATACAGTACTCATTACTATAATGATACTGTATTTAAGGGTATTTCCATAACTATACTTGTTTAGGCCCCACAAGAATCACAACTGATGTCACACTGAGTAGGTTCTACACCATTATCTTCCATTTGTAATTTATGGATAGCGTCTGCAAGGTCCATTTTTTCATCAAAGTTATCTGTATTATCCATTGTAACTTTCATACTTCTAATTAATTCTTTTAGTTCTGCTTGCCTGCCCATTTTATATAGTTTATTTGTTTAATAATATAAGGAGAAACACACTTTTCTCCCCGTGTGTTTTAAGTCACCTCAAAAAACTGCAGAATTTATCCGCAGAAAAACGTCATCCGTAACCTCATATGCGTTTTTTTGTATGCTGCACTTACGTGCAGTTGCCTGAACCAACCGCCTAACTCTTATGACTGAAGTATTACGGGAGGTCTTGCCATCTATCCGCACCCTTTAACAGGGGATTATAATACAAAGATACGTATTTTTTGGTTTATATAACTAAAAACCCCCAAGATCACTACTCTTGAGGGCTGGTAAAAACAATTTAACCTGCTTTTCCCGGTGTTGACGTTAGATTTCTCTAACCTACGGTAGCTTTATTTATAATTTTTTAATCTCATGTCTACAAATATACAACAATTGTGACCCTACTAAAATTTTTATAAAAAAATATGGAGGTAGAAATTATTTTTAAAACTGAGAGAGAGGAGTACTTTAATAAAACGCCACCCTTGCGAAATCTTGGGGTAAGTCCCCCTGGTATGCCGCTGAGACAGCTCAGGGCAAATGATATTTACTAGTACAAAAATACAAAATGATGATTAAATTAATCGCCACTGCGTTCAATCCTCTTGCTGATGACACTACTCACACTTTAAGTGGAGGTAACTGCGTCAAGACTAAGAATGGTAGTAAAAGAGCTTCATTATACGTGAAGTCTACTGAAATAACTCTGGTTAATGGGAGTTATTTTGAGAATTCTAGACATGCCTTTACTACGCTTAGCGTTGGTATGATGGCTGCTCTAGACGTTACAGAAGGTAAGGATATGCATGCTGCTCTTAGGGCTTTAGACCCTAATAAGCAACAGCTTATCATTGCTTATGAGGAACAATTGCTTCCTTACCATGTTAAGCAGCAGCCTGTTCTCAATCCTAAGACAGGAGAGATAGTAGTTAATGCTGAAGGTCAGCCAGTATACAGGAATGCTGTATTGGCTCCTGTAGGGACTGCTGATAAAAGAGAGTCAAGATTAGCTAAGATTGCTGCTCCTGCTACACCTGTTGTTGCTATAGCAGCTGCTGAATCAGTTGCTGAGGCAGGTGACCTTGCTGGAATGTAAGCATAAGGTTATACCCGTTATCCTATTACTAGGGTAGCGGGTTATTTATACTCTTTCAGTAGAAGCTACTATTTATATGTTACAATACTATTCTTTATAGTTATGGCATTTAGTAATCCTTATTTGTGAGGAACTATGATTGAAATACCACAAATTGGAAGTTTTAATACTAAGCGAATAATTTGCTGTCTATGCTTGGACTGCTCCTAGGGCGGTATAATTGACAGTACGGTTTTGGCATATTCTGGAGTTGTTTTTCTTCCAGTACAAAGACCAATAGGTAGCTACCTGAACCCCTAATGCTACCATTTATCAATAAAAGCAGTATTGGCTACCTGCGTACTTAGAAAGGTGAGTTGAAGATATAGATAGTTTAGACTATCTTAAATCCAAGTGTATGTAATTTGCATACAATAGACACATCATCGTAGCCTTGATATTATAACCCTCATTTTACCTTACGGTAGAGTGAGGGTTATTTATACTAAGATAGTGTTCCTTTTAGTCACGAGAGTAATGTTCACTAGCGTTCACCAATGGTAATGGAATACACTGGAATAGGTGACACTTCTAAGCTTCTGGCATCTACCAAAACATAACCCAAAACTAAATTATAAACCCAAAACATATTAGCATGAAAGGAATGAAAACAGAGTTCGTTGATACTAGCCTTAGTGATGAAACACTCGTGCTAATTATAGTAATTATAGTACTTAGAGTGCTGTATTTTGCCTATAAAAAGAGATTGTAGTGGTGATAGATTACGTAAACCATGGAGTTAAATGAAAGAGAGTGAAAGAGTTATAGTCTCTCTCCTTTTCTTTCTCCATGTTTTTACCCATTTATCACTACCTACACTTTAACCACCATTATATATCATAACTAATTAATAAATAATCATCATGACAAAAGATAACGCATTTAACTTAGCCACTAGAGCAATTAAGAAACCGTCTTTATTAGATGAGTTAACAGAAGATACGTATGTAAAATTCGTTATAGGTGTTGCACTATATCATAAAGATTTAGCTGTAAAACTAGATGAAATACGTTCAATTGGTGAGCCTCAAAACAAAATATTGTTTTGGGAAGCTATTGGTGTATTAACTACTCCAGAAGATTTTAACTAAAAGCAACCTCTTAGGAGGTTGTTTAATATTTTACCGTCACTTGGATAGACCAAAATGACAATAACATAGTAACAACAAAGCACAACATGTTTTTGTAATTCTACAAGAATTTAAAGTAATGCTTTATATGTATCAGTTTATTAATACCGTTTTTTACAAAGGCGTTCTCCTTATTACTTTGGAGATGTAAGGCCAAACCTAGGATTAGTACCCCAAACAAAACCTTTAGTAATATAGTATCCAACATACAGGATTGAGCTAAAGCTGAACAGTAAGCTATTTGTTCAGTAGCACAGACGTAGGGTGAATAGCAAGCCTACATTTTAGTATTATCACTGTAAATAATCCAGGGGGGGTTTTTAACCTTTGCACCCTATAGGATTTACACGCGGCTATTTATTAGCTGAAGGGGTTGTGATAATCAAGCAAAGTTATTTTATTACTAATTAAACAAATAACCTATCATGCAAGAATTTAAAGTAATGCTAAACGCTGCATCTATAAATAAAGCATCTATTGGTGATTTATTTGAGATTGATGGAAACATATCTATTGTTACTTTAATAAGTAATAGATACGTATACATTGATGGTGTACCTCATAATCGTAAGATTATTAATGGTATGAAACGTAATTATATTAAACAGTACAATGATAATAAATCATGGCTGCTTAGTGGGTTACCTTTTTAAAATCCCTCGTGGTTGATTGTTAGTTAATATAACTAAATAAGTATCTCTTCTATTTAAGAGGTTGCTCCTGAACTAAGACATTCATAGGGATAAAGCAGTAAGAATGATTTTCTGTTGAGCTACAGATCCAGCTCTTTAGATAGTACTGTTGGGTTGACACAGGTGTTATTTAAACACGCCAATTAATGGAGAGAATGCTGTGCAACGGATGCATCCATGGCAGATCGGCATTCACTATGAAGTTAATCGGAAGGTTTTGGATTTTTGATATTTCCTATAAGAACCATTTTACAGTGCATTCCTGAACCAAGAATTAAAACTGGCTTTTATATACTCTCATCCAATTGCAGGAGAATCTGGGCAGTGTAGCTTAACTATGCTACAATTTCTAATTCATTTATGGATATAGACACAGTA
>TARA_R110000787_G_scaffold269219_1_pt1 | contig 40757 bp, 19 predicted proteins | sample TARA_R110000787 | Tara Oceans TARA_R110000787 (sample SAMEA4397920) | marine metagenome | biome: Polar Biome; feature: [DCM] deep chlorophyll maximum layer (ENVO:01000326); material: water (ENVO:00002006), including particulate matter (ENVO:01000060) such as... | depth 35 m | reverse complement strand
GGGGGGACGAGCCGCTTGAAGATACCCGGCCGGAAGCGATTGTCGCGCTTTTGCGGGATATCGGTCCTGTCGCGGTCAAATTCGGACAGATCCTTGCGATGCGAAGCGACCTTCTGGAGCCGGCATGGGTCGATGCACTTTCAAAACTGCAGGACCGCGTTCCTCCGCTTCCATTCGCGGCCGTGCAACCGCTGATCGAGGAAGCGATCGGCGGCCCAATCGAAACAAGTTTCAGCCACTTTGACACCGAAGCGCTTGCGGCAGGCTCGATCGCTCAGGCGCATGCGGCGACGCTGCTCGACGGGCGGGACGTTATCGTTAAGATTCGCCGCCCAGGCATCGAGCGGATCGTCGATGCCGATCTCCGGCTACTGCGAAGACTGGCCCGGGTCGCGGAGCGCCGTATCCCCGAGATTGCGAGACTGAAGCCGGACGAACTGCTGCGCCATTTCGCCGAGAGCCTCGCCCGGGAGATGGACCTCAGCGCAGAAGCGCGCGCCAGCGACGCGATTGGTGAATACCTCAAGGACTTCGGGGTTCGGACGGCACGCTTCGATTGGGAGCTTTCGGGCAGGCGAGTGAACATCCAGGAGCGGCTCCGCGGATTTCCCGCAAGCGATCTGGAGGCGGCACGCCGAAGCGATCTCGATCTGGCTGCGCTCGCCAGCACCTATGCGCAGGCGATCCTGCGCATGATCATCATCAACGGTCACTTCCACGCCGATCCGCATCCCGGCAACGTCTTCTTTCTTGAAGACGGGACGCTTGGCCTGATCGATTTCGGGGCCGTGGGCACCCTCCTGCCGAGACGCCGGGAGGAACTTGTTCGGCTTGGCCTCGCGATCGCTTCGGAAGACACCGGCGGTGTCGTCGATATCCTTATGCTCTGGGCTGGTGATCCGGACGTGGACCGGGTCCGGCTCGAAGAGGCAATGGCAGAGCTGATCGACCGCTTCAGCAACGTCCTGCTCGATCAGATTGACCTCGCCGACATTTTTCAGATGGTATTCGCGATTCTGCGCGACTTTCATCTCGCGCTTCCGCCTGACCTCGCTTTGGTGCTCCGGACCTTGCTGACCGCCGAGGGGTTCGTCCGGCGCATCGATCCGGCATTCGACATTGCTCGCGAGCTTGCTCCCATAGCAAAGGAAATGATGCGGGAGCGGGCGAGCCCTGCCCGGCTGCGCGGCGAGGCGGGCAAGCTGCTCGCAGCGCTCGGACGAGCGGTTCTGTCAACGCCGAACCTCGTCGGACAGATCGAGAAGGTTGCGCGAACCGGCTCGATCACCGTCAGTATCGCGCCCAAGGACCTTGAGCGTCTACGCGGAAGAGAGCGTGCCGGCAGGGGTACTCCGCAGCTCTATCCTGCCACCCTCGCGATCTGCGCCGCGATAGTGTTTTCCTCGCAGCCTCTCCTGGCGGGACTGTTGGCTTTCGGCGCTGTTGCACTGGCCGTTTTGGAAGGTGTGAGGCGGCGATGAGCGCGGCGCACGCAGAGCTGACCGCAAAGCATCGCGCCTGGCGCGACAGGTCTCGGGATTCCTAGCTCCCGATGGAAACGCATTCAAACTGGTTGAAGGTGAGCCTGATCGTGGGCCTGCTCATGGTCACTGCGATCGGATTCGCTTTGTGGCTTCTCCAGGCGAGCGATGCCAAGGGGCCGACGTACGAGATACGATTTGAACAATCCGTCGATGGCCTGCAACCGGGGTCGGCCGTGAACCTTCTCGGCGTTGCCATCGGTCGCATAACTGAGATCAAGGTTCAGCCCAAAAATCCAGATTTCGTGACCGTGCGGTTCGTGCTGACCAGTGACACGATTCTTCATCGAGGTGTGACAGCATCGATCGAACGGTCGTTATTTGATGGATCGGCAAAACTGAGCCTGAGCGGCGACAACAATCGCAACCCGGTGCTCGCGGCCCGAGAGGGGCAGCAGTTCCCGATCGTACCAGCAAAGGGCGGAGGACTCTTGGGCGGCGGTGGTCCAGCAGACCTCATTGCGAAGGTTTCGTCGAACGCTGAAAGTGTGTCTAAAAAGCTCGATCCCGTTGGTTTGCGTTCGATAGAGAAGCGTCTCGACGAACTCGCGCGCAACTCGCAGAGCTGGACTGGCAAAGTCGGTCAAGTGGCGGGACGGTTGCCACAGACGGACAGGCTCGATGCTTTTGCAAAGCAGATCGCCAATACAGGGGATGGTGCAACGAGACTTCGCCGACGCATTGAAGCGTCACGAGGAGGATTTCGTGAGCGTATTTAAAGGTCGCTGGACTCGGCTGACAAATCAGCCGTGTCTTTTGGGCAGTCGGTTTCGCGCGCACGACCTCGGATGAGGCAGTTGGAAGCGGATGCCCGCCAGGTCACTGAGACCGTTCGATCGCTCCGGGGACCAGTCGGTCGTGCCGGCGATGTCGCCAAGAGAATCGAACAGGGGGGCTTGGGATCGACCAAATTGCCTGATTTCAAACCCTCGCCTGCTGGTCAACCAAGCGAGATCGAGACTCCTGCGGCGAAAAATGGATCGAAGCCATGAACAGCGTGTGCCGATCCCCGGCACGGTTTTGCTGGCGAGTGGTTCGACCCGGGATCGATGCGAGAAGGTGCTATTCCCGAACAACGGCAGCAACCATCGGAGTGATCGATGCCGAATACCGACCCAAAAGACAAAGCGGCGACACTCATCGCTGCGCTGCTCGTCCTCCTTGCGGAAGCCGATGCGTTCGGATTCACGCTACCGGCGATACAATTCGACGCTGCGATCACAGCGTTGAGTGGGATTGGCGGCGTGGCTCAAATATCGACCAAAGGCTGACTCGACGGCATCCCGCGTCGATGCGTTTGCCCAGTCCGACCTCCTCTAAAAGGCCACAGAATAATGGGATCGCGTCGGCTTTCGTGGTTGGAGCGGTCTTCTCATCCAATTTGCATATTCTGCAAAGGTGACGAGGATGACACTTCCCGCCGCCATTGAGCAGACTGATCCGTTTATAAGCCAGCGCGGTTTTAGCCATGCTGTGCGCAGGGTGATGCCAAACCTGCGGATTTATGCGCGTCGACTGACGCGTAACGAGGCAGATACCGATGACCTCGTTCAGGATACATTGGTGCGCGCCTGGGCCGCGCGAGAGCGTTTCGAGATCGGGACGAACCTTAAGGCTTGGCTTATGCGGATCGCACGGAACAGCTTCCTGTCTGGGAAGCGAAAGGATCGGCGCTCGGTATCGTGGGATCCGGCAATCGCAGAACGTCTTTTAATTGCCCCTGCCACGCAGGACGAAGGGATTTTCTCCAGTGAACTCAACCAAGCCGTGTCGTCGCTTTCTGATGGACAACGCGTAGCCTTCGAGCTGGTGACACGAGACGGGCTGACATTCGAGGAAGCCGCGGATCGTCTCGGCGTACCGCTTGGCACCGTTAAAAGTCGCGTATCGCGAGCCCGTCGGGTGCTCGTTGACGGCTTTGAAACCGATCCGCCTCTCCCGGTCCAGCTACCAATGCTCCCCGCGCCCGCGTGCGAAGCTCCTGAAACAAGCGATGCGAAAATATACCGAAACTGGAAAAGATCCGGTTCGAGAACAATAGGATGAATACGCCGCAGCCTGGACAGTTCGGTTTCAATCGCGTCACGCCGGATCAAGGCCACATAATTGATTCAGTCAAAGAAAGGCACTGGAACACCATGCGTGAAATCCCGTCCGATATCGTACAGACGTGGGCGCCAGACCCTGCATACCTGCCCGATTGGTTTGTCGACGCGCTATCCGTGCCGCGGGAGGAAGGCTTCGTCGAGGTCTCTGGTGTGAGAATGCATTACTTCCGCTGGGGAGATCGTTCCGCGCCTCCTTTACTGATGACCCACGGCTTTCTCTCTCATGCACGGTGCCTGGCGTTCGTCGCGCCTTACCTAGCTGAAAATTACCATGTGATCGCCTACGACCATTCAGGAATGGGCGACAGCGACGTTCGCGAGAATTGTGACATGGTCGCGCGAGGACGGGAGATGATCGGGGTCGCGGAGGCCCTTGGACTTTTTGGCCACGAGCACAAGCCGATCATCGTCGCACACAGCTTTGGCGCGGCAGTCGCGCTCCAGGCGATCACGCTGGCGCCGGATGCCTTTGCCGGTACGGTGATTTGCGATCTGATGGTGCTGCGTCCGTCCAGCTTTGACGCCGTTTGGGGCGGCGGCCGCACCGGCCCGGGATCAGGCGACCCCGATCGCCCGCATAAGCGCTACCCCGATTACGCCAGCGCGCGCGAGCGGTACGTTCTATCTCCGCCACAGCCCGTTGGTGAGGCGTTCCTGATGGATTACATGGCCTATCACTCACTTCGACGCGAAGGCGAAGCGTGGACCTGGAAGTTTTCGCCATCAGTGTTCAAGCGGGATAATGTGCCCAGCGAATGGCTTGAAATGGGCAGAACGCTGGTCGAGGCACCAGGCCGCAAGGCGATAGTACACGGCGAGCAAAGCCTCCTTTTTACAAACGATTCCAGTGATTACGTGCGCGAGCTCGGCGGTATCGATATTCCGATCATCGCTGTACCCGAAGCTCGGCACCATCTGATGCTGGATCAGCCGCTGGCGTTCGTCGCCGCCTTGCGCGCGTTGCTGGCGGGCTGGAGCATCGAGCGCAATTAGACCGGTTTGATACCAAGCTATCCGCCGCGTCCGAGCAGGGTTTTAGGAAGCTTTTAGCACCGCATTCGACCAACCTAGGGAGCACACCGACCTGTACTCCGGTGTTACGTCTGCGCCGTCACAAGGGCGCGTATCGTCAACCGTTCGATCAAGCTGCTCACGTCATCGGCTGAACTGGTGAGTCCTTCCGTCAACCACCAGCTTAAAATGGTGATTATTCCGCCCACTACGACCCGAACAGCGAGTCCGCGAGGCACGGATGAATCAAACGGAAGATCGAGCCCCTCTGCGTATCGAATGGCGCGAGCCGTCACTTCCTGTCGCACTGCATCGCCACCGCCAACCAGCAGAGCTGCAGACGCGTGCCGATGGAGATCGACGAACTCCACGACCGATCGCACGGCGTTTCCCACATCTCCACGTACGAGAGCCGGGGCCACCTGCTTAACCAACCGTCCCATCAACTCGTCCGCCACGTCGAGCAACAGCATGTCGACGCCGGGATAATGGCGAAAGAAGGTCGCGTAGCCGACTCCGGCCTGGGCGACGATACGTTGCGCAGTGATCGAATGCGCGTCGCCGTCTTGCAACAGCGCCAGCATCGCGTCGCGCAGCAGCGAACGGGTTCGCGTGACACGAGCGTCCACGCCCTTTTCGCTATTACCCCTTTTATGAGCCACAGTAGATCATATATAGCGGACCTTGGAGTAAAGGAGCAAAGCGATGAGTTCGTATTCCACGCTATCGCGCGAACCGTCCAGCGGGGTCGACGATCTCCGTGACGATCGAAAAAGCATTCCATCGCAGCCCATGGGTCGCGGTTGCCCAGTCCAGTCTTTTTCAGAAGCACGCGCGCTACTCCGGGACGATGAGCTGCATCAGGCCAGTTTCCGCGCTGATCTGATGGCAAGGTTCAGCGACGAGCGCTTTGCGCCAATCATTTTCCAGCACGGTGAGCGCCATCGCCGTCAGCGTGCTGCGACCGCTCGGTTCTTCACCCCCAAAACCGTCGACACCAGCTACCGTGCGATTATCGAACGTGAATCCGATGCGTTAATCGGCGACATGCAGCGTCGCGGCCACGCAAAGCTTGACGACATGAGCATGCGGCTGGCGGTGTCCGTTGCGGCCGAGGTTGTCGGTGTTACCGATAGTAATCGCACCGGGATGGCGCGTCGGCTCGAACGCTTTTTTCAGGCTGGCAATGTCGCGCTCGGCAAGTCGATCCTCGATCTGCCACGCTTCGCGCGGGCTCAGATCCACATGCTTAATTTTTACGTTCGAGACGTGTTCCCAGCGGTTCTCGCGCGTCGCCGTGCCCCGCGCGAAGACGTGATCTCGCATTTGATCGCCGAAGGCTATTCGGATCGCGCGATCCTTACCGAGTGCGTGACCTACGCTGCAGCCGGCATGGTGACGACACGCGAATTTATCACGATGGCGGGATGGCATTTGCTCGAGCGCGAGGAGCTTCGGACACGCTTCCTTGCCACAGATGAGACCGGGCGGATCGCCATCTTGGAAGAGATCCTTAGGCTCGAACCGGTCGTCGGGGAGCTTTCGCGACGGAATCCAAATACCGGCCAGATTTTCAAAATCGATATCCGCCAGGCGAACGCTGATGTCGCGGCGGTGGGCGCGTGTCCGCATGCAGTCGATCCTGATCGCGCCTTGGCAGCGCGCGTCGGTAGCGCGGGGCTTGCGTTCGGTGATGGTTCCCATCGATGCCCTGGCGCGAGCATCGCAATTCTCGAAACCGCAATCTTTCTCGATCGCCTGCTGCGCATTGCGGACTTAACGCTGGAAGCACCGCCGAAGATCAACTGGAACGCGTTGATCACAGGGTATGAACTTCGCGATTGTCGCCTTCGCATTGCTTCCCGATCATTTTGAGTTCCTTGGCTTATTACATCTTGGGAATTGCCTTCCTCGTCAATTCGCTCTGGTGAGCGGCCTTCTTGCAAAACGGGATCGGCCGTAATCACGTGACGTTAGTAATTTCATATAAATAGAAGCATCGGCAAAGGCCTTTCTTGTCAAATGCTATTGCTATTTACTTGGTAATGGCTGTCGACTCCTGATTGGCACTATCTGCGGCCATCCGAAATAAATGCGTCGCGAGATTTGTCCGGAAAATACCGTTGGAAAGAGATATTGTATAACCAGTCTCAGGCATTCTATTGAAAAGCCATTCTGGTATTCTTTTTGATTCCGGCCTTAGCGAGCGCTAGCTCGCGAAGCCCGAGATCGAGGGATCTCTGTCGGGGCGGCGTCCGGAGTTTCTGGGAATTTGCGAGCCATCATGCAGGCCATCTCGCGCGATCAATCGATAACGCCTTGTCAACGTAAGCTTGGGGACCGGGACCCAGAAACGCTGCGACCATCGGAGAAGCCGCCGCGAGAGACGGATCAAGGCCCGTGGCGGGGATCGGCGAACCCGCTCGGAGCCCGCTAGGCCAGTCGTCATAGGGCTGGCTGCGCGCCGTTCGCGGCATGACTGTTCTGGATCGCGCCGATCATTCAGGGTCGGCGCGCGCCAATAGCTCTACACGTCGGATTATCTCGCATCTCAGATGAGAGATAATTCTTGCACGCGAAACCGGATGGTGGGATTAACGCGCATCTGAGACGCGAGATAATCCTATGGCTCTTCATTTGGTCGGTGAGACAATTGACGCCAAGCGCGCGCATCAGCGCGCGAAGGCCGGTGAGTTGATCCAACTCGTCCGCGGGGTTTACGTCGATCACCAAGGGGATATCGAGGCGACGATCCTCGGTCATGCGGTCCGGATTGCGCACTATCTCTATCCCAACGCCTATCTGTCGTCGGCGAGTGCGGCGCTGCTCGCCCCGACGCCCGACGGGCGGCTGTTCATCAGCGGCCGCCGCAACCAGCGCACGCGGTTGCGGACGCTTGAGATCATCCAGAACGAAGCGCCGAAGCATCCATCGACGGCGATGGCGGTCATTGGCGACGACCTGGGCGAATTGCGCGTCGACGCCTCATCGCCGCGCCAGCGCTTTCTCGAAGCGTTCCGCCTGCGCAGCGAACATGCGAGCGCGGCTACCGCCGACATGCGCGCGCAGATGGCGGCGCGTCTGGTGGAGGAACATGGGACGCCCCAAGCCGCAGCCGACGCCGTCTGGGTGCTGGCGCGCGAGAACGAATGGTATCGCGAAGGCGAAGGTGCCGAACGCTTTCTGCTAGCTCAGCCGGGCGTTGCCAAGGCGCCGGTCAACAAGGCAGCGCTCGATCTCCTCGTCGCCTGGCACGGTGAGCCGCTCGGCCGGCTGACCCACGATGGATTTGAATGGCGCTGGAAGCCGGGGCGTCGAGCGGGACCGGCCCTCGTGCGCGAAACCACGCCGGGCAAGCTGCCGGCCTTCATTGAATCGCTGCTTCCTGAGGGCTGGCTGGCGCAGGTTCTCCACGAACGCGATGAACGCGAGGCGCTCCGGCGCGGACGGCGATATATGTCGAACATCGTCATCGTCGAGGGTCGAGAAGAACTGGCGGCGCTGCCTGCTGACATTCTCACGACAACACTGGCTGGATACATCGACACCGGTCGCTTCACGGGCCGCTACGCCGGTCCGGCCCGGGGCGAGATCGAGGAGACCTTCGAGCAGAACCTGGCGCGCATCTTCGCGCGCGCGGAAACGCCGCGCCTGTCGGGCGTCCAGATCAAGGCGCCGATGAGCCTGATGCCTGATGGCGCCCTCGTTCCGGCCATCGATCAGCCGTTCACCCATATCCTCAAGCCCGCCGGCACGGCGGGCTTCGAGATGTTACCGGTCGTCGAGTGGCTTTGCCTGGAGCTTGGCCGCTCGGCCGGGTTCGATGTGCCCGACGCCGCGCTGCTGGAGATGCCCGACGGCATGTCGCCTGCACTGGTCGTCGAGCGGTTCGATATTCGTCGCGCGCCAGCGGATCAGCGGCGTCTGGCGATGGAGGACTTTTGCTCCATTTTGGACCTTCCAGCATCCGCCAAATACGACGGAACGATCGAGCGGATGGCGCGCGGCCTACGACCGCTGTCGACCGATCCGGCCAGCGATCTCGATATCCTGTTCCGCCGGGCCGTGTTCGCCTGGCTCATCGCCGATGGCGATATGCATCTCAAGAACCTCGCTGTGCTCAAAGTCGCCGAGGTGGATGCCAAGGCCTTCACGAGCGTGCGCTTCGCGCCGCTCTACGACGCCGTCACCACGCGCGTCTTCCCGGGTTTGGGGGGCGATCGCATGGCGCTCAAGCTCAACGGCAAGGATGACCGTCTGACGCCCCAGGACTTCCTCGCGCTGGCGCGGACAATCGGCGTATCCGCCGGAGATGCCGAGACTGCGATTGCGGACTTGACCGCGCGTGTGGCCGACCGGGCGCAGGGGCTTCAGCTACCTGCCTTCGCGGCCGAGGCTGAGGCCGCCAAGACAGCGCAGGAGAAGGTGATCGCCTTGGTCGGGGAGCGCTGCAAGGCACTTGCCGTTGAAGGCGACTGAGCGGCGCGACGTCACGGTTGGAGCCGGATTTGCAGGTCGGCGAGATCTTCTGCCGCCATGGCGGTTCCCATGAGGCTGTGAAGATACTCCAGCAGGTCTTCCTGACGCGGTTGTCCGAACGCGAGGCGATAGACGGTCAGGCTTCGTTTGAGCCACTCGAGTCGTCGGACCTCGCGGCTGAACGGGAGCATGGGCACGCGGCGTTCGACCTTCACCGGCCCTTCGTAAATCCAGTAGGGAATGAGGTCAGAGTCATTCTCGGTCTCGGCGCGAGCTGCGTCGAACATGATCTGCCAGGGATCATCGTGATCTCTCTCGCGCCCACGCACCACGTCGACCTGCCGATGCGCCAGATTTAGGCGGATTGCGTGACCCTTGAAGCGGTGGACACGCCCCTCGCGCTGCTCGAGATCGACGGGATTTCCGGGCAAGTTCCAGTGATAGAGCCGATAGCAATAAGGGTGAAAGTCGAGGCCTTCCTGTCCGACGGAGGTCGTGGCCAGCGCGAAGGGTCGGAACGGTGAGTTGAAGGCATCGCGAACGCTGGAGAGGCGTGCGGCCCCGCCTTCCTCGTCTTTGTAGTCGGCCAGGCGCATGGCGAAGCGCCCGCGCATCTGGAACTTGTTGATCACCAGCTTCTTACCGTCGACCGTTGGATCCTCGACATCGATCTGCGAGGGGCGAATGGCCAACGCCTCCGAGATCGCCTTGCTGATCCCAGCGATACGATCGACGGCTGGCTTGGCGCCCAAGCCCTCGGCGTCGAGCAGATAGTGGACGTACTCGTCGAGAACGGCCTGAAGGTTATGCTCAACGCCGTAGGTGAGCACTTGGCGCCAATAGCGGTCATCGTCGTCCTTGCGGAGGAGGGCGACGGCGTCGTGCTGGTTGAAAAGCGTGCGGAATCCCCAAGAGATCTGGTTCGCTGCCTTCAGCAGTCGATGATCGTCCCAAGCGAGATCGGGTGCGATCCGGTGCAGGGCGCGCAGCGCACAGACTGCGGGGCTGCCGAGAGCAACATCGACCAGAAGGTCAATCAGCGTGTCCGGTACGGGTCCAAAGGTGCGTTCGGTTGTCACAGTCCGCAGTTCGGCGACATGCTCCTTGAAACCCTCTTCGTTGCCGAGGAGGGCGAAGCCGTAAGGCGAGTTGACCCAGGCGACGGAGCTGGCTTTCGCCATGGCGTCGATGACGGCCGGGGCAGCCCATTCCCAATCGCGGCCATCTGCGGTGTCGCCTGACCGCTCGGCGAGCGCGGCGACGCTCTCGCGCAAGCGGTCGGCGACGGCTTTACGCATGGCTTCGACCGACAGGGTTTCGTTTGACGCTCCAAAGATCGCAAGAGGGTCGGCAATGCGCGCCAAGGTCGGCGAGGGATAGACCAGGTGCATTGCGCGCATGGCGACAAGCCGCCCTTGATTTTGCCGGAACTGGATGGGGCGTGGGCGAACATGACCGAAATATCGCTGCCCCGAAGCGCCGACGCCCATGCGGCGTTCGGCCTCGTAGGACAGGATTGACGCGATCGCATCGGGCACCATCGACCAGGATGAGAAGATCAGTGCCTTGGTCAGCGGCGGCCCGGATCGCTCGGGACCGTAATAGGGTAGGGATGGCGGGATCCACAGATGTTGATCGAGGCCATCGCCGAACACGTCATCCATGACGCCGCGCATCCGACCGTTAGCGGGTTCGAGGGGCTCGTAGGCGTCAAGCCGGTCGCGATCGAGCATGGCAGGCCGTGCGCGTTCGAGCGCAGCGCACAGATTGGGCGCCGGCTTGTCGAGCTGATCTTTCAGAAGCCGTTTGAGCGCATAGTCGCGCATGAAGTTGAGGAGGTAGGGCGCGGACTTCCAGTATTCGGTGATCTCCGGCGCATCGAGGGCGCGCGCAACGTCCGACACTGCTGCGGCCTGGCGTAGATCAGATGGCAGGATCGTGATGGCCATCGGCGGCTCGCTCACCATGGAGTCGCGCTCGATGGTGCTGGCCACGCGTTCGGTGCGCGCCATTACCTTGCGCAGCCGGTCCTCGACGACATGACGCGCGCCGATGGCCTCGTTGCGCGCGCCAGGCAGCGCATGAAGGAAGCCGCGAAACTCGCGCATTTCGCGTTCCAGCGCTTTGGCCACGTCGGGACCGTTGGTCCGACCGTAGAGGAAGGACAAGGTCTCCAGAAAATCACGGTAATGTTCGCCGTCATCGGGTTCGTCACCCGACAATGTCAGCATCCGGTAGGGTGTGGCGGAAAGCAGAAGCGTGCGCGCGGCATGACCCTTGCCGTCCGAGTAGTCGAACAGCTCGCGCGCCAGGTCAGCAGCCGGGGTTTCGCCGTGGAGCAAGTCGCGGAACCGCTGAAACTCATCCATGATTATGAGGTCGGGTTTCAGGGCGTCGATGCAGGCGTGCGAGAGTTTGCCGCGAAGACGACCGACCAAGGCATTGCGCCGCTGGTTCAGCTCATAAGGATAGGCTTCACGGCGACGCGGGAAGAGGTCGCAGACCGCTTCCAGTTCCGTGAACAGTTCGGCATCTTTTTCGACGTCGCGGCGGAAGCGATCGATGATCCGTTGATCAACACCATCCAGAGACAGCTCGCGGACGGCGGTATTCCAGCCATCAACACCGGCGGACACCTGAAGCAGATTGTGCAGGCCGCGCGGCCGCGACACCCGGTCTTCGAGCATCCGCAGCAGCAAGGCGCGTTCCTGCGTGACGCCTGTGGTCGAGCGCAGGTCAAAGGTCGTGCCTGGTGTCAGGCTGATGAAGTTGACCTTGTTGGCGTCGAGCCCCTGATCGCCCCGGACCTGGAGCGGGATAAGGGTCATGCGCGTCGGTAACGCCAGCTCGCGTCGGCCAAGCACATTGAGCCGATTTATGTTCTGAGCTGCAATCGCCTGATTGGAACAGATATAGAGGATATCGATCCGGTCGGTGCTGTCCCAAAGCTTCTCGATAGTGCGGGCGATGACGCCGCGCGCGACCATGGTTTTGCCAAGGCCCACTTCGTCCGCGACAAGGAATTGCCTGACGGGATCCTGATCGCCGTAAAGCCGGTCAAACACATAATCGACTGTACGACGCTGAAAGGCTTTCAGCGGAGCGAGGGCAGCTTCGGCTTCAAACCGGTTATCCGTCATGGCTGAGGCCCTGATCCTGGAGGGCAATGCGGAAAGCATCCCAAAGGGTTCGGAAATCGCTGGGTATCGGATCGGCGCCGGTAACGTTGCCAGCCTCCAATCGCGTCATCAGGCGTTCGATTGCATGAAGTCTTTCGCCTCCACGACACAAGGCGCGAACCATATCTTCCAAGAGCGGTGCGTCGTCGGCGGCACTGGCCCAAGCCATGCTGCCGGAACCTTCCTGCGCCGCCAAGGCCGCGCCGAATGGATCGCCGAGTTCTGACAAGAGGAGCCGCAGATAGCGAAAGAACGCATCTCGGCTGTCGATCACCCAGCGAAGAATGGCGGCATGGCGTTCAGGTGGAAGGCCTTCCATCACCAGACTGGTGCTGAACAGGGCTGACACCTGGGCACCGTCTGCGGTCAACCGAAGGGCCAGAAAGCGGGTGAGGTCGACGATCGGCATGGCACCGAGATCGACAGCCGTTCCTGCGCGAAGGGCATCCAGCACATCGCTGGCATGGCCATCTCCTCGGGTGATGGGCCAAACCTGCAGCGAGGCGATCCCGACAAGCGGCAACGGCTCCGTGGGAATAAGCCAGACGCGCCACGGGTGCGCATCGCCGTCAATGCTTTCGATCCGCTCACAGCGCAGGCGCAATCCACCGCGGCACAAAGCGCGGCGTGCGTCGTCGAGCCTTGCCTCTGCGGCGATGGTGGCGGGATCAATGGGTTCAAGCTCGCTGGCAACGAAGGTGCGGGTGAGGCGCCCAAAGCCCTTCTCGCCCATGATCTGCTCGACGCTGCCGACCTTAGATCGCTTGCCTCTGAGCGAAGCGAAGAGCTCTACATTGTTGCCCGACAGAAGGGCAGGACGCGTCGCGTTGCCGGACCCAATCGTCAGGATCGTGTCCCAGCCCGTCTCGGCGATGAATGCCTTGGCGTGTAGTCCCTGAAGCGCGCTGGTGGAGACCTCCTCGCCGTCTTCGCTGGCGGCCATTTCGTCGAGGACGGAAACGCGTTCAAAAGCGTCTAGTGTGGCGCTGTCGACGCAAGCCAATTGATCCGGGCGGCTGATGATGACGGCCTTTTCTGCTGTCGGCAGCCCGCTGAGCAGGTTGAGCGCACTGGTATCGCAAAAGGGCGAGATGACGCCCAGTCGCGCGCAGGACGTAGGCTGCCAGATTTTGCCGCCGAACCCGTTGACCGCGAAGCTGACCTCGTCGAACCGGTCGGGCACGCTCCACCGGGCGCGCCGAATATCTTCGGCAACCTCAGCGGTCAGTGTGCGCGCATCGTCGGAGATGCCCGCGACGGCGAGGTCTGGCAGTCGGCTCAGAAGATCGAACAGCGGCCGGTTGTTCGCATCGGGGCGGCGCGTCAGCTCGCCATCGAGACGTAGCGAGATGTCCCAAGACCGATCTCGCGTAAGGTTGCGCGAGAGCACCAGCAACCGCAGGAGCGTCGGATCTTCGGCGCGCGTCGGCCGATAGCGGAGAGCCCAGAGCTTGGGATGGAACGCACCTTCGCGCGGTGCAGCGACTTCGACGATAATGCGTTCGAGCAGAGAGCAGAGCCGTGAATGAGGGCGGCTTTGAGCATGTAGATGCCCTGCATCGGCATAGATGACGAGGCGTCCAGCGATCCGCTCGGCGCCTTCGAGCAACGCCAGCGGGTGGGTAAGAATGTCGTCACGATTTTCAGCCGCGAACAGGGCGAGGCTGACGGGTGCGGCGAGCGCGGTTTCGAAATCGAGCGAGAAAGTCGTCGCGATCGCAGCGTCGAAGACATAGCCCGGAGGGGGCTGAAGGCTGTCGCCGTAGAGAACGCGGGTTTCCGGATCGAGCGTCGTTCTATTCAGCACTGGCAAGATCCCGCAGGTGCGACTTGGCTTGCGCCCATCGGAAGGTCAGCGGCTCGACACCAGAAGCGCCTGTCCAACGGTCTCGCACGGCTCGATTGGCAAATCGGGACTGGCTTGTTTTCAGTCGCCGCTCGCGATCCTGCACAAGACGGGCGGCCGGCGTCAGCGCACCGTCTAGGACGCTGCCCGATGTCAACAGGCCAAGCCATTCGGCGACGAAGCGTTTGGCTGCGGGCCGGATGCTGTGTGCGGGATGATCGATCGCCGCCCAGAACGCATCGAGTGACCAAGCCCGGATTGCGGCCATGTCCAGGCTGGATTGCCATTCGGCAAACCGCACCTCGTATTTCTCGATCCATTCGGCCCGATCACGGAGCCGACTGAGCAGCAAGTTGTAGAGCAGCGAGGCGCCGTGCATCACGCTAGAGAATATGGCGCCATGGCCGACCAATGTACGGGCGTCGTCAGGGAAATCGGCAAGATGGGGGTGCTCCCAGATGTTGTCGCATTCAGCTTGGCTGGACCCGCTTCGCGCTAAAAACGCCAAGAGGCTGTGCGGTTGATGGGCGATGAGCCGATCGATGATGAACTGGGCCTCGTCGAGCGAGAGCTTGAACTGCGTATAGTCGAGCAGGTCGGTGGGACGCGCTGGCAGCGTCGGGGTCCAGATCTGAAGGGCTTGGGCCTCGGACGCTGAATCCTCGCTTTCGCGGACACGAGGCCGCGCGCGTTGGAGATGGCGCATGGAGGAAAAGAGGTTGTCGGTTGAGCCTGGGAAGAGACGGATGCCCCATGTACCGAGCCCGGCCCAGTAGACCGAACTGGGCAGTCTCTGGAGGTCCGCACCGGCATCCCTGCCAATGATGCCGTTGGACTCGCCGCCGGCCTTGAGCGCGTTGGCGAGCCGGTTTTCGAGGGCGCGCGCTTCGCTCGCGAGCTGATCCGCCCCGGCCGATGATCCTTCGAGCATCTGGAACAGCCAAGGGATGAACAGCATGTAGCGTAGCCGGGTTTGGATCGTGCTGGTGCCCGGGAAAAGGTGATCGGCGATCGAATCGCGGATGCCGCCCAGACCCAGTTCGTCGCGGGTTTCCCGCTCCTGGAATAGCGCCATGATCCGCTGCGCGCGCTGGCGCTCGGCTTCATCGAAATCAATCCAGGCAAGTGAAGACATTGGCCCCCCGTGGCTTATTCAATGGACGACTAGCGTCCCTAGTGATCGACTGTCAGTCGCTGCCTATGACACGAAGGCGCATTCCGCGAGTTTCGAGCAGGTAGGTCTCGACGCCGGCCAACAGGTGGAGGCCCTCTTCCCCGATGGCTTTGCGCGACAGGCCAGGTTGCACGATCCGAACGTCATATTCGAACCGATAATCCTGCCACCCCGCCTTCAGCTTCTTGATCGCGGCCGCGGAGCCCGTTTCGATCCGAGAGCTGAGACCTCTGTCACGACGCTTCTGCTCACGCTTGAGCATATGCTGCAGCATTCGGTTGGGGCGGTCGCGCCAACGCGCCGATTTCTGGGCCTGTCCACAAACCTCGTACAGGTCGCTAAGCCGCGCGCCTGGCGTATCGGCCCCGGAATATTTGCAGTGGAACAGGGTGGCCGAAACGACGCTGTCGGTAATCCGCAGGGCGACGACGTCTGCGATCTCACCCTTGCCGTCATCATCGAAGATCACGTCATAGGGATCGGGGTCCGTTAGCAGGGCCTCGATCACCGTGCGCTGGACGGAGTCTGCGCGCTTGGCCGTGCCCTGCGATTCGACGCGGATATTGGCTTTCGACCAGTCCCAGGCTTCGATCTTGGCCACCGGGTAGGGCTCGACCGTCTCGCCTTCCGGCAGGCTGTAAAGGTGGCTGTAGATGAGCAGCGAGCCATCGCCGAAATCAATCTGAGGCGAGTCGTCGGCAAAGGATTCCGAAAGCGACTGGAACTTGCTGCCGATCTTGATCGTGGCCTTGGGACCACTGCGCTGCGGATAGCGGGCGCCGCCATCGCTGAACACGATCTCGAACTCGGCCGAATGATCGTCGCTACGGACCGCAAAACGCAGCGGTCCCGTGCGGGCATTGTCGAGCAGCTCTATATCGCATTCGGTGAACGAGACCGGTTGATCGCCGAACGAGATCTCGATGCGTTCTTCGATCTGCATGATCAACGATTCAGGCCAGTGGATCGCAACGGGTGATACGGTCGGGCGCTCGTTGATTTGGCAAGGGCGCATCGCGCTCTTGAAGACCCCATCGGTCGTGATGCTTGGGTCGTTGACCGTGCGGCCGACATCCTGACACCAATCAACCCAGTCGGTGAGGTCGCGAACCTTCGCGCTCGACCAGAACTTGCCTTTGGCGGAGCAGCCGCGCGAGGCGGGCATCCCGTCAAGAAAGCCCGTGGCGAAGATGTTGTTCTTGATCCTCGATTGGGACTTTGCGCTGTCGAGACCGTCGGCGACGTCAACGCCCATGTACATTGAATAGCGAACCCCTCGGCCCTGGTGATGGGTAAGTCCGAGATTGCGCAGAATGAGTCGCTTGAACCCATGGAGGCTGCGAAACACTTCTTCGCCTTCGACGCGGCGGGCGGTCTCACCGCACACCGCTTTGGCGAGACGATCAAAAGGCCCCTTTGCGGAACTGCTGATGTAGAGCAGTCCGCTAGCCTGATCCCAGTGCAGCATGTGCAGGTCCCAGGTCACGTTGACCGCTTGTTGCGCGGTGGTCCAACGGGCCTGTTCTTCGGCGCGCGTCACGAAGATCGCCACGCGTTTGTGAGCGTTGAGCTTCATGCCGAGATAGACCCCGGCGTTGTAGAGCTCTTCGGCCTGGAACGGGTCCCAAGCGTCGCAGGCCGTGCGGTAGACCACGGCATTCATCTTTGGCTCAAGCGTCTGGAGCGGAATGTCGCTCAGATCGCCGGAGAACCCCTTGAACATCTCGGCGCGGCGTACCTGACGTTCGATCTTTGCCGAACTGAGGGCCTCCACCAGCGCGTTCCAGTCTGCATCTTCTGCATAGAGCCTGGCGAGCGAACGATCCACGTCATCGACGCCGGTGTTGGCAATGACCGTGGCGTCTCCCAACCTGGGATCTTGGCGTGTAAAGCGGCCGACGAACTGGATCGTGACTGCGACGCTCTTGTGATGATCGTGCAGCGCCGCGATTTTCAACTCCGGTAGGTCGAAGCCCTCACCGAGCATGTCGACGCAGACGATGATCCGGCTGTCGAACCGTCGCAAAGCGGCAAGATTCTCGCGACGCTCCTTAAGCGACTGCTGGCTGTGAACGATGACGGGTCGGTAGTCCGGGTAGGCAAGCGTGTAGAGGCGATGGAGATGCTTGGCGCGCTCAATGGTGCTGCACCGGGCCATCGCCAGATGATTGAGGCCGGCATCCAGATCGGCGGCGAGCACGTCACCCAGCTTGTCGATGATCGCCTGGTCCGCGTCGAGTTGATCGAGTCCGAACACCGCCTCGAACCGGATCGGCTTGAAATACCCCTCCTGCTGCGCCTTCTTCAGCGGATAGGTATAGATGAACTCCCCGTCGACGCGGCGACCATCTTCGCGGAACGGTGTGGCAGTGAACTGGACGACCGGAATGGGCGGCGTGCGTTCGGCGAACAGTCCGCGAAAGGATGCCCAGGTACGAGCCCCGATGTGGTGTGCCTCATCGATGAAGAGCGCCGAGGCTCGGGTCGCCATATGCTCCTGAACCGGCGGTTCGGCGCGGCCGGCAATATGCATGGTGGTGACGATGACATTGGCGCTGTCGAAGATCTGATCGACTTCGGCGATCGAGGTCGGGATGCGGGTGAGCCGGGTGACCACGGGAAATAGCGCAGAGACGTCGAGACACGACTGTGCCTTTAGGACGCCAAACGTCTCGAACTTCGCAGCGATCTGCTCGCGCAGCGCATCCGTCGGAACCACGACGAGCAAGCGACCAAACCGCTGACGCGCATTGAGCGCAAGCATGGTCTCCGTCTTGCCCGTGCCGGTCGGCATGACGATCGTGGCGGGGTCCGTCGAGCGCGTCGCATGAGCAAGCGCGGCGTGAAGGGCGCCGATCTGCGGCCGCCGTAATCCCGGATAGAGCGGTTTGTCATCTGTGGCCGCACGACCTTCGCGCAGATGAAACGCATCCTCCCAGGATGCCGTAACCCCGGTCAGCCGCTGCAGCATAGCCTGGGCACCCAATGCTGCCGGATCGATCGGCTTTGGATGCAGCCAACGCCCTTCACCACGTTCGAGCGCCTCACGGATGGATTGGGTCGTTGTCGCGCCGGGGACAAGCAGGACGAGGTCGGCATCGAGCGAGGCTGCCGTTTTGGCGCTAATGATTTTCAGCGTCTCGCCGCTTTTCAGGTTCGTCTCAAAGCCGCTTACCCGCCGAACCGTGAACGGCTTCAGGCGGCATGGGGTTAGAGCGGAGGGAACCGCCTGCTGACGCACAGCGCTGCCCAGAAGCCTGCCTTCCAGCGCCAGCAAAGCCGGGAACAGAAACGTCACCTCCTCGCTGAACAGATCATCCTGTTCAGGCGCCTTGGCGGTCGCTCGCGTCAGCATGGCGTCCGTTCCCTTCTCTTCAGGCGGCCAGGGGCGCGGTTGTGGGCGTGACGGCGATGACCTGCCCTGTCGTGACGAGGACAATCAGGCCGCGGTCAGTCCCCGTCATGTCGAGATAGGCTCGTACCTGCGCGCGATAGTGATTGAGGGTTTCGGCTGTCGGCTGCACATCGCTTTTCCAGTCGATCACAACGGTTGGCCTGTCCCCGTTGTCGAAGCTGGTGGCGTCAGCGATTCCCACAGTCGCCTGTTCGACGCCGTCAACGTCCACCGCTGCATAGACCGCCAGCTCGGGCACCAACGTAGGACGCAACTCCGCGATCTCGGGGAGCGCCAATGTGCGGACTACGCAACCGGCAAGCTCGTCTGGAGAAAGGCCCTGAGAAGGGTCTGCCATAACGGGCCTGCCGATCTCCCCGATGAGCGCTCGTGCGCGCTCGCTGAGGGCTCCGGCATCGTCCGGCGTCTCGCCGGTCAGGACCTCTTCCAGCAGCTTGTGCAGGATCAGGCCCCTTTCGCGACCGCCCTGAACATTGGGGCGCACCGCCTCGTCATCGGGCTGACCGGCCTCCGACGCTGCCCAGATTTCTACCGCTTCCGGGGTCAAAACCGGTCCATCGGCGCTTTCGTCGCGGCTTGGCGCAAGCCAGATCAGGCGACGCTGTCGCGCTACGATCGATGCCGCTTCAGCGGCAAAATCATCCCGGGTCTGGTCGTTGGCCTCGCCGCCTGCCGCAAGGTCGAGCTCGGGCGGCAAATGCGACAGGTCGAGCGCCGGCAGTTCGGCAAGCGAAAGATCCAGAAGCGAAATCCATGCAGATTTCGATTGCGCCGCATCGAGGCGCGGAAGCACCAGAAGCTCGCGGGCGCGCGTTGCTGCGACATACCACAATCGGATGCGCTCCCGGTCGAGTTCGGCCTTCTCGGCGTCCCGCGCAGCTTCATAGCCAACAGGCTTCACCCCAAACACCGGGCAATAGAAGGTGTCGCTGTCGCGGTCGGTCACGGCGCTTTCGGGCGCCATGATGCCGGTCATCGTGTTGATCGGGACGACGATCGGCCATTCAAGGCCCTTGGCCGCGTGCATCGTGTAGAGCGCCACGGCCTCTTCCTGAGCATCGGGCCGTCCCTCGACCGCCCGGGCCTCATCGGTCCACGCCGCTGTCATCGTCTCGGCGAAAGCGCGCAGACCGCGAACAGCAAAGGACGTCGTCAGGCTGAGATAGAGATCGACGTTGGCAAGCGCGCGCTCTGCTTGGCCGCGATGGCGTTCCAGCAGGATGGGACGGACCCGCAGCGCGTCGATCGCTTGCGACAAAAGGTCGTGCGGTGTGGTGCTGTTGGTTTGACGATAGAGTGCCTGTAGCGTCTCGATGGTCGATCGGGCCAGCGGATGCGCGATATGCTCGAGCTCAACGCCGAGGTCGAGGCGGGGCAGCCGTTCGGGATCGTCTTCTGCACGAGGAAGTGCCCAGATGATGTCGAGCAGTTCTTCTTCGGTCAGACCGACGAGCGGGCCGCGCAGCAATGCCCCGAGGGCGAGCGTGTCACGGCGGTCGGCGAGAACACGCGTCAGCGCGATCAGATCCTGGATCTCCTGGCGGCGGAACAGGCCTTTGCCTGCCTGCGTGGCGACCGGGATGCCGTGGCGTTCGAGCGCCTCCTCGTATCGCCAAAGATCACTGCCGGTGGGCGCTAGCAACGCGATGTCGCCTGGCCGGCAAGGTCGACTGGCGCCTGAGCGACGATCGAGGATCATCTCACTGCCAATCAACCGGGCGCACATTTGGGCGATCGCGTCGGCTTCACCGTCGCGCTGTTGCTCAGCTGAGGCCTTGCCATTCTCATCGGCAACGGCAACGTCGAGAGCCGCAACGCAAAGGGCCTCGCCGCGATCGGCGTGAAAGGGATCGAGCGCCGTGAAGCCGGGTTGGCCCTCGCTCGAAAGCAGCGCCTCGAAGCGGTCGTTCACATAGGTCAGGATCGGCGCGCAGGAACGGAAATTGGTGGAGATCGCCAGGACGCTCTCAGGGTCCTGCGCGAGATAGGCATCGCGCGCGCGGACATAGGCGCTGACATCGGCGCCGCGGAAGCGATAGATCGCCTGCTTGGGATCACCGACGAGGAAGAGCGCGCCGGGACGGATCGTGAAGGCGCTCCAGTCTGCGCTCGCGACCCCGGCCGGCGGCTCGCCGCAGAGGCGCCAGAAGATTTCCGTCTGAAGCGGGTCAGTATCCTGAAACTCGTCGACAAGGACGTGGGCGAAGCGGGCGGCGAGGGACCGTCGGACATCGTCATGATCGCGCAAAAGATCGCGCGCCGCGAAGATCAGATCGTCGAAATCGAGCTGGGCGGCCGAACGCTTGTAGTCCCGGAAACGGGCCAGCACAGGCTGTACCTGAGCGATGAGGTCGCACAGGACGCGACTGGCGACGTTCTGGACCAGATCCTGCCAGGCTTGGCAGCACGCGGCGTAATGCGCATCCGCCGCGATGTTCAGCCGTTCGCCTTCGGTCTTGGCCAAGCCTTCGCGCTTGGCGGCTTCGACCCATTTGCCCTTCTTCTTGTAGGCAAGGAACGAGCCGGTTTTGGTGCAGAGGTCGGAATGCGGCTGTGTAACCAGCAATCGCACCAAGCCGACTGGCGTTTCGATGACCGGCCCGCTGTCGAGCCCTGCGGCCATTCCGGCGAAGCGCTCGGCGAGCATGGCGGTTTCTTCCTCCACCGCTGGTGCGGTGCGGATGAACTCCATCAAACCATCGACGGCGTGATGGAAAGCGCCCAGGTGCGGGGCCAGGCCGCTGACCGGCGGCGCGGAAACGGTCCTGCGTTTGCGCAGGTTGGCGACGATCTTGTGGATCAAGCCGACGGTTTCGCCGGGATTGTGCAGCACCATTTCCGCGATGATGCCGCCTTCACCGCCCGAGAGCTGTTCGCGCAGCCACGTCTCGACGATTTCGATGAAAGCGAGATCGGCTTGGTTGCGGTCCATCACGCTCGCGCCGGGATCGATGTCCGCCTCGACCGGGTAGGGCTTGATCAGGCGCTGGCAGAAGCCATGGATTGTCGAGCAGGTGATCTCGTCGATGACCGATGCGGCGGCCGCAAGGTTCTCGTTGTGGTTGGCTGACAAGCCGTCGGGAAATGCGATGCGCAACTCGGTCGGAATTGTGCCGGTCGCGAGGTCGGCAACGAAGTCGCGAACGCGGATCAGCAGCTCGCTGGCTGCCAATTCCGTAAAGGTGACGGCTGCGATCGACTTGGGCGCGATGCCCTCGGCGAGCATGGCGGCGATGCGGCCGGCCATCACGGCTGTCTTGCCGGAGCCTGCGCCGGCTTCGACCAGGATCGAGCGATCATGGACGCCGATGGCGGTGCGGCGGGCGGCGTCATCGCGCAGTGTGTTGGTAGCAGCGGTCATCACTGCGCCTCCCAGACCAGCGCAGCATCGCCGAAAGCTTCGGTCGCGGCGGGCAGTTTTCGTTTGCAGTAGGTGGCGCCCGCATTGGCCGGCAGGGCGAACGCCAGATCGTCGTATGCGCCGCCGGTGTCCGGACCGATTAGGGCCTGGCCGGATTGAAGGTTCGCCCTAGCGGCTTGCAAATAGCCGGTGATCTCGGTGAGTGTCGCTTCCGGGTCGCCGAGTTGGAAGTCGACCTGATCGCGCGGAAAGAGCAGCGATGCACTGATCGACACGTCGTCGCCAAGAAGGGCCTTGACGGCGAAGGCATAGAGGCAGCGTTGCAACTCGCGGCCACCATCGAGACTGATATCGTCCTTGGGCGGCCGTCCGGTCTTATAATCACGAACGAGCGCGCGCTTGCCGTCTCCGGCAATGTCCAGGCGATCAATATAGCCGGCGATGCGAAAGCCGGTTGCGGGGATTTCGACGGGTGTCTGCGAATCCCACGGGCTGGCGGTGTCCGCCTTGGGCGTCGCGCCGCCGAAGGCGACTTCGCCAAAAGAGCGGGCGTCGGGCAGATGCTCGTCGCCGTAAGTCAGGGCGCGCGTGGTAAGAATCCGGGCGTCGTCGAGCGTCCGTCGCCAGATGAGCGCCGGTGGGACCGCTCGTTCGCTTTCCCACACGACCGCGATCCTGGCAGCAGCATCCTGCACGGCGCCAGCGATCTGCGCTTCGTCAGCCGCGGCGAGGCCGCCGCCCTTTTCAAGCGTCGCAAGCGCCAGATCGAGTGTCATGTGAACTAGGTCGCCCATTGCCAATGCATCAAGGACAAGCGGGTCCGCGCCGCTCTCTGGGGTGCGCAGGCGCATCCCGTAGCGCCATACAAAGCCGAGCGGGCTGCGGAGCAGCAGACGAAGCGAACTGGCCGATTGAGTCCGGCCGAGGATGGCCTGCGGGAGAGGATGGTCAGCGCGAACCAGTCCATCGTGCGGTGTAATCTCCTTGCGATGCCAGTTGCGCCAAGCCGTGGTGGCGCTGATGGCCTGGCTGTCCCGCGCGAACTCATCGGGTCGTGCCATCAATCGATCGGTCTCGCTGAATGCGTGAGCCGGAACCGCATTGCGCCGGATGTAGATCTCCTCAGATGCCGGACCGAGCAGCGCGCTGCGCCCCAGCAAGCGGCCTTCGCTGTCGCGGCGAGCGCGCGACATGACGATCTGACCGCTCGTCGTGGCGAGGATGGTCTCAAAATCTCGCCGATCCGCCGCGCCGACCGGCAGCGGGTCCAGCTCAGCGGTTGGGATGATGTGATCGGAAATCAGACGATCTTCGGAAATGCCGCGCGGCCAGCGCGATGAATTCATGCCGATGAGCCGAACAAAACGGCGCGGCGAAGCCGCCAAGGCGCTTGCGGGCATCCAAGCCACGGAAACGCAGGCCTCAAGCCCGTCATCCTGTTTCAGGCTGTCCAGGGTCGCATCGAGCGACCCGGATGGTCCAGCCAGCAGTGCCTTGCGCCAGATCGCCAAGGCGCGTCCGGACAGAAAGGCTGCGCCGATCTCGTCGGCTGCCGGATGTCCCTTCGCCAACAAATCAATGATGCCACGCAAGGTCGGCGTGTGATCCGTCGCGTCGGGCCAGTCGTCGGCGGTCAGCCGGTCCAGCAAGCGGTGCCAAGATGCTGGTGAAGCAAGCGGCGCGTCGGTCGGCAGGACGCGCAGCCAGCCCTGCGGCAAGCCGGCAAACGGGCCGGTTTCCGAACCGTACAACGCTGCGAGCCGACGCATCCGGGTCTGCGAGAAGCCGCGAATGAGGAGATCCGCGAGCGCCGCAGCCGCCTGACCATCCCGGGTTGTCGTGACCTTGATGCCGTGGACGAAATGAAGATCCAGGTTCGCATCGGCGCGCAGGGCGAGGAGGTGATCGTCATAGTCACCGGTCGATGCGGCCGCGATCGCGATGTCGGCGGGCTCCGCTTCGCCTGAAGCCATCAGGCCCCGCGCCCATCGAATGGCCTCGATCGCCTCGTGATAGGCAGTCGCGGCGCTGACCGTGCTGATTGCCGGCGCGGTTGGGTGTGCCCGGTTGATCGTGACGTCGAACGCGTCCAGCCATGGCGGGGTCGGCCGAGGGCCGGCTGTCCAGCTCACCGAACTATGTGCGGTGAGCTCCTGCAGGAGCGGACGCCAGCACGGCGAAAGCTCGGTGATACCGACGATCTCGACCGGACCCAAAACCGCCGGAGCGTGAGCGATCCGCTCCAAGGCCCGATTCACGAGATCAGTGGGACGCATCATGCCGGGCGGCAACTGGGCTAGAACCGCAGCTTCCAGGCGCGCGATCGAGTCGAGCCGAGGATGATCCCCGGCGCGAGCGGCCAAGTCGATACCGGCCCGCCACGCCTTGTGGAGGGTGTCGGCCGCCGCATCGACCATGCCAGGAAGCAGCTTGATGCTTTCCAGCTCTCCGAGGGTCGTGTCCGGCAGCACGGCCTGGATCGCGGTTCGCAAACACTCGTCATCGATCGGACGGGCGAAGCCACCGGCCAGACGGACCGTGAGTTGTTCAAATGACATGATCTGCACGCCGTGTCGGCGCTGCCGCGCCGCGTCGAGGCGCAACTCGCGCATCGCCAAACGGCCATGGGCGACGATGGTCCGCCGGTTGGAAAGGGTGGTCATCGTCGTTCTCCCTGACTTACTTCTTGTTCGGGCGCTGCGTCAGCGCCGAAGCCGCCGCCGATTTTGCCGCTGCGCTCGACTTGGGGTCGCGCAGCACCTGCGATGCCGCACTCGCGGCTTTCTTGCTCGTTACTTCATTCTTCGAGGGGGTCTTGGCCATGTGGTCCTCCTGTTGCCCGGCACGGTTTCGCTTGACGCGACTCCGTGATGGGAATAGAAACTACACACGTCGTGCAGATGTGTCCATATAGTTTTTATCTGCATCCGTTTTGGAGGAAGATTCGGATGGCGGAAAGCCTGACGACATTGAAGTGGGGCGTTGAGCGTCGGCTCGAGTTCATCGAGTTCCGCCTGTTCTGGGAAGGCGGGGTCAATCGCTCGGACATCATCGAGATGTTCGACGTCTCGGTGCCGCAAGCATCAAAGGATTTGACGCTCTACCAGGAGCGAGCGCCCAACAACGCCCTCTACGACAAGAGTGCCAAGCGGTACGTCGCGAGCGAGCATTTCGAGCCCCATTTCCTCAAGCCCGATCCCGACGGCTATCTGTCGCGCCTGCGGTCGGTCGCTGAAGGACTGATCGATCTATCGGAATCCTGGATCACCCAGGTTCCCGACACTGACATCGCCTTGACACCCCGGAGAGATATCGACGCGTCCGTGCTGCGCACGGTCCTCAGCGCCGTGCGCGATCACCGGTCGGTGGACATTCACTATCAGTCGATGAGCAAGGATCGGCCCGATCCGATCTGGCGACGGATCACGCCCCACGCCTTCGGCTATGACGGCTTCCGCTGGCACGTTCGCGGCTATTGTCACGTCACCGACAAGTTCAAGGATTTCCTGCTGCCGCGCGTTCTCGGGATCGGGAGCCTCGGCGAACCTGGCGCGCCCGCAGAGCATGACGCGCTTTGGCAAGAGCGGTTCGGTGTCGAGATTGGCCCTCACCCTGATCTGACCACAAGTCAGAAGGCCGTCGTCGCCAAAGACTATGGCATGGAGAAAGGCTCAGCGGTCCTAACCGTGCGCTACGCCATGCTGTTCTATGTTCTGAAGCGGCTCGGCCTCTTGGGCGACGCCGCCAAGCTGCCGGCCCGGAGTCAGCACATCGTTGTCGTCAATCAGGCCGAGACCGAGGCGGCTTTGGAGAAAGCCGATTTTGCGGTGTGAGCATCAGGGCGGTCGGGGTCAGTAAGGGTAGATATGGCAAGGCTTGAAGAGATTCGGAATGGCGCGTCGGTGCGCGGCATCGCCTCACCCCAGGCGGCCCAGATCCTGTCTGTCGACTGGATCGGCGATCAGGCGATCAACGTCGTCTACCGCGATCTGAACGGTGCCGTTGCCGAAGCCGTGCTCTATCGCGACGACGAGTACCGGCTCGAAGTCGAGGTCAACGGGCGGCCTTGGTCTTTCGACGGCGATGGTGCGCTGCTTCGACTGGTGACCGAGGCCAACCGGATCAAGCTCGCCCATTTTTTTGATCCCTATCTGGCCATCCACACGAGTCTGGTCGATCCGCTGCCGCACCAGATCTCGGCCGTCTATGGCGAGATGCTGCCGCGCCAGCCACTACGCTTCCTGCTGGCCGACGATCCCGGGGCGGGCAAGACGATCATGGCCGGCCTGCTGATCAAGGAGTTGATCGCGCGCAGTGATCTCGAGCGCTGTCTTGTGGTGGCGCCGGGCAGCCTGGTGGAGCAATGGCAGGACGAGCTGGGTCAGAAGTTCAATCTCGAATTCGACATCCTGACCCGGGACATGATCGAGACGTCACGGTCAGGTAATCCGTTCGAGGACCGCAACCGGCTGATCGTTCGCCTCGATGTCCTGGCGCGGAACGAGGAGTTGCAGGAAAAGCTGGCGAGCGCCCGCGAGTGGGACCTTATCATCTGCGATGAAGCGCATCGCATGTCGGCGACCTATTTCGGCGGCGACGTTAAATACACCAAACGCTATCAGGTTGGTCAGAAGCTCGGCGAAGCGTGTCGCCACCTACTGCTGATGTCGGCCACGCCGCACAACGGCAAGGAGGAGGATTTTCAGCTTTTCATGGCGCTCCTCGACGGGGACCGTTTTGAGGGACGCTTCCGCGACGGCGTTCACTACGCCGACACCGCCGACATGATGCGCCGCCTCACCAAGGAGGAATTGCTCCGCTTCGACGGTCGACCGCTGTTTCCGGAACGCCGGGCGTACACTGTCAAATATCAGCTCTCCGAGCTGGAGGCGGCGCTCTACACCGCCGTCACCGAGTATGTGCGTACCGAGATGAATCGGGTGCAGCGCTTCGCCGAAGGAGACGGAAAGAAGCGCAACAATGTCGGCTTCGCCCTGCAGATTCTCCAGCGGCGCCTCGCCTCATCACCAGCGGCGATCTACCAGTCGCTCAAGCGCCGGCGCGAGCGGCTTGAAAACGAACTCGGGGAGGCTCGGCTTGCCGCCAAGGGCCGCCGTGCGGGCTTTGCCGCGCCGGACGTCAATGCCGACATCCTCAAGAATATCGAGGAATATGGCCAGGACGAGATCGACGACCTCGAAGACCTGATCGCGACTGGCGCGACGACCGCGGAGACGGTCGAGCAGCTCGCGCTCGAAGTTGAGACGCTCAAAGGCCTGGAGACCATGGCGCTAGGGGTCCTGCGTTCTGGCCTCGACGCCAAGTGGACGCAGCTCAATCGTATCCTCGACGATGACCTCATGGTCGATGCCGACGGCAATCGTCGCAAGCTGATCATCTTCACCGAGCCGAAGGACACGCTCCATTACTTGGTCGACAAGGTCCGCGCTCGGCTCGGCAATCCTGATGCGGTCGATGTGATCCATGGCGGCGTGTCGCGGGAAGAGCGGCGCAAGGTCATCGAGCGGTTCATGCAGGACCGCGACATGCTGGTGCTGATTGCCAACGACGCAGCCGGCGAAGGTGTGAACCTTCAGCGCGGCCACCTGATGGTCAACTACGACCTGCCCTGGAATCCCAACAAGATCGAACAGCGTTTCGGCCGCATCCACCGGATCGGCCAGACCGAAGTCTGCCACCTGTGGAACCTCGTCGCGGCCGATACCCGCGAAGGCGAGGTATACGCTCGGCTTCTCGAGAAGCTCGAGGCGGCGCGGGAAGCCTTGGGCGGCCGGGTCTATGATGTCCTGGGCGAACTTTTCGAGGGTGTCGCGCTCAAGGATCTCCTGTTTCAGGCCATCCAGTATGGCGAGCAGGAGGACGTCAAAGCCAGGCTATTCCGCCAGGTCGATGGCGCGGTCGATCAAGGGCACCTGCTTGAGTTGCTCCAGCGGCGTGCGCTGACGAACGACACCATGCCCGAGGCCAAGGTCGAGGAGCTGCGGCTGGAGATGGAGCGCGCCGAGGCTCAGCGGCTGCAACCGCACCATGTCCAAAGCTTCTTCGTTGAAGCTTTCCAGCATTTGGGCGGCAAGATGAAGCGCCGGGAAGAGGGGCGTTGGGAGATCACTCATGTCCCGGTCCGGATCCGCGAGCGGGATCGCCAGATCGGCACCGGCGCGCCGATCCAGAAGAAGTATGAGCGCATCTGTTTCGAAAAGGGCCGGATCAACCAGCAACCGGTCGCGACATTTGTGTGCCCGGGTCATCCGTTGCTCGAAGCGGTGATCAGCATCGTGCGCGAGCAATATGAGCAGATCATGCGTCAGGGCGCGATCTTGGTCGACGACCTTGATGCTGGGACTGACCTGTCTGCGGTCTTCCTTCTTGAGCACAGCATTCAAGATGGCCTGGCGACCAGCGCGGGCAAGCCGCATGTGGTGTCGCAGAAGCTTCAATTCGCCTCGATCAACAAGGCGGGGGAGGCCGTCAACGCCGGTATCGCGCCGCACCTCAACCTGCGCCCTGCCACCCCTGAGGAGATCGCCAGCGTGCAGGACGTCCTCCTTGAGGACTGGCTGACGACTGAGCTGGAAAAAACGGCCGTGCGGTTCGCCACTGTCGAGCTGGCGCAGGCGCATGTGGCCGAGATCAAGGCGCGCCGCTTGCCCGAGATCGAGAAGGTCGAGCGCGAAGTGCGCGCCCGCCTCAAGAAGGAGATCAACTACTGGGACTCGCGCGCGTTTGAACTGAAGGAAGAAGAGAAGGCGGGTAAGAAGACGCGCTTGAGCTGGCAAAACGCCCAGCGGCGCGCTGAAGACCTAGCCGAGCGCCAGAAGCGTCGCATGGATCAGCTCGAACAAGAGCGGTTCATATCATCGCAGCCCCCGAGGGTTCGGGGCGGGATGGTTGTCGTCCCGCGCGGCCTTCTCGACGCTCGCGGCATTCCGGGTGCCACTCCTGCCGAGGGAGCGCCACCCCCGTTCTCGGCCGACGCTGACGCGCGCCGCGCTATCGAGCTGGCTGCAATGGACGCGGTCATTGCGACGGAGCGGGCACTCGGCAATGTGCCCAGCGACGTGTCGGCGCAGAAAATCGGGTACGATATCGCGTCCTATGACCCACGCACCAAGCACTTGCGGTTTATCGAGGTAAAGGGGCGGGTTCACGGCGCGGACACCGTGATGATCACCCGCCAGGAGGTGATCACTTCGCTTCATGAACCGGACAAGTACATCCTCGCCATCGTACAGGTCGAAGATGGTACTGCGCGCGACCCGCGTTATGTCCATGGGGCGCTTTCAGATCACGAGCCGTCCTTCGAGCATACCGCCATCCAGTTCCATCTGGCGCGTTTGCTGGAGCGGGCGGAGGCGCCCCAATGATCTCGGAACGCAAGGGCGCGGCCAGGTCCGCCGCGCCACCGGGCTATTTTCAGCCGATCAAGGACCGCGCAGCCAAACGATGGGACCAGCTTGAAGCGGATCCCGAACTGGCTGGCCCATGGCATCAGCTTTTCAAACAGGTGCAGAGCCCGCGTCATATCCTCTCGGAGCTGCTGCAGAACGCGGACGATGCCGGCGCCAGTGAGGCGCGGGTCTCGATCGAGAATGATCGCTTTATTTTTCAGCACAATGGCGAGGATTTCATCGAGGCCCACTTCGCTTCGATTTGCCGCTTTGGCTATTCCAACAAGCGAGCGCTGCACACGATCGGTTTTCGCGGAATAGGCTTCAAAAGCACCTTCAGTCTCGGCGACAGGGTCGAGCTTTACACCCCGACCCTGGCCGTCGCGTTCGAGCGCGACCGGTTCACCGAGCCGCATTGGGTCGATGAGCAAGAACTGTCCTTGGGTGGAACGCGTGTCGAGGTCGCGATCGCCAACGCCTTTTTGCGGCGTGATGTCGAGAAGAACCTGGAGGAATGGCTGAAAAGCCCGGTGTCGCTGCTGTTCTTCAAGAATATTCGCCGGCTTCAGATTGGTGACAAGGCCGTCCAGTGGGATAGCTTTGGACCAGGCCCCATCCCCAGTAGCGAGTGGATGGCGCTCGATGCGAAGGCTGACGAGCCATTTTTGCTCGTTCGCTCGGATGAGGAGGCCTTCCCGGCCGAGGCGCTCGAGGAAATCCGCCAGGAGCGAATGCTGGGGGCCGAGGATGGCGGGGATTTTCCCCCGTGCCGGATCGAAATCGTCCTCGGCGCCAAGGGCAGGCTGTATGTCGTGTTGCCAACCGGCGTGGAGACGACGCTCCCATTCGCCTGCAACGCGCCGTTTATCCAGGATCCGGCGCGCCTGAAGATCAAGGATCCAGAAACTTCGCCGACCAACCGTTGGCTGCTCAAGCGCGCCGGTGAACTGGCGGGCCGGGCGATGATGCAGTGGCTTGAGCAGACCACCACCAGCCCGCTGGATCGCGCGACAGCCTATGGGCTGATGCCGGACGTGGATCGCGAAGCAGCCACCCTCGAAGGCTCATGTGGAGCGATTGTCGAGCTGGCTTTTGACGAAGTCGTGGCGGAGCAACCGATCCTGTTGACGGAAGACGGCCAACTCTTGCCTGCCAAGAGCGCGATCGTCATGCCCTTGCCGATCTTTGAGATATGGCCTGCCGACCAAGCGATGGCATTACTCGACAAGAAGTCGAGGCCGGCGCTTTGCCGTCACGTCTCAGCCAAGGATCGCACAAAGCTTGTAAACTGGGGCTTGGTCGATGCTTTCGCGAAAGCTGACCTGCTCGACCGCCTGCGGACGAACCATCTGCCCCGCCCGGCGACCTGGCGTAATTTGCTGAACCTGTGGTCCTACATCGCTCCTGACGTCACCGGTTATCAGTGCCGGGATGCCGATCGCCTCAGGATCGTTCCCGTCCAGGGTAAGGAGGTCCTCTATTCGGCATCCGAGGTTGTCCGGCTTGGTGAGAAGAAGCTTCTTCAGTCTGACGACGACTGGGAGTTCCTCGCCGCGCATTTGATTGTCCTGAACCAGAATTGGACGCGTTTTCTCGCCGATCAGCGCCGTGACAAGGGCGATGGCGCAGGCACAAGCTCCGACGTCGTGGAAACGGCGTTTGCCGTTCTCGCGAAGATCGGCCTTTCCGACACCAGCGATGTTAACGCTGTCGTCGAAAGAGTGGCCGCCGACTACTTCAATACCGGTCAGCCCAAGATGACCGAGTGCGTACAGATCGCCCAGATTGCGGCCAAGCTGGGTGCGACGGCGGGGGCATCCTTTCGATACGCCTGCGCAGATCGGAAGCTTCGTCCTATAGCCAAGACGGTCCTCATCGATGATGATGGCACGCTCGAAGATCTGCTTCCGGAGGCTGTCCAGGAAACCCAGCTTCTGCACCCCGACTACATGTCGAGCTTCACCTCCTGCACGCGGGAAGACTGGCAGCGTTGGGTCGGTTCAGGTCGCTCTGGCCTCCAGACATTCGCGCCTTTTGTGGCCAGGCGGGGATCGATTTACTCGCGCTCGCGGCATCTGGCGGAAGCCCAGGCCAGGGGCCTGAAGAGTGCGCTGTATTATCCCTACGTCACGGACAATTTTGTCATCGAAGATTGGGATTTCGAGGCGTCGTACTGGAAGCATTGGGAGGCGTCGGCCACCACGGATCCGGGCGTCTGGGCCAAGGTGGCCGCCCGCATCCTTGGCCAACGCGAAGGATATTGGTCGCGGTGCTCCAGCGCCCGTATTCTGCAGGTGGCCACCACTGGCAGCACGCGATCGCTGACATCCGACCCACTGCTGTCCGAATGGCTGCTCAAACTTCGTGACAAGCCGTGCCTCCCAGATACCCGCAATGTGGTCCAGGTTCCGTCCGAGCTGCTGCGCCGCACGTCCGAGACAGAGTCGCTCATCGACGTCGAGCCGTTCGTTCATGGTCTGCTCGATCGAGAATCAACACGCCCCCTCTTGGATTTGCTTGGTGTTCGGCGATCGCCGACCGGGCCTGCCAGGCTACTCGACCGGCTGCGCGCGCTTGCCAAATCCACCAAGCCGCCGGTTCAGGAGGTCGAGAAATGGTATCGGCGATTGGACCAGATGCTGGACACCTGCTCGACCGCTGACGCCCAGAATATCAGGGAGGTATTCAAGGCCGAGAAGCTGATCCTGTCGCAAGATGGCGCTTGGGTGACTACACCTTCGGTGTTCCTCACCGGTGATGAAGAGGATGTCCCTGGCGCAGCATTGATCCGTGGGTCGGTCGCCGATCTCACGCTCTGGCATCGGATCGGCGTAGCAGATCGTCCGTTCGTGGATCTCGCGATGCAGTGGCTCGCGACTCTGCCATCGGGCGTCGTGCTGTCAGCGGAGGACGGCCGTCGGGTGAGGACGCTGCTGGTTCGATACCCGATCCGCATCTGGGAGGAGTGCGGGCACTGGGTGAACTTGATGGGGGAGTGGGCGCCGGTTGAAACGCTGACCTACGCGCTCAGTATGCAGACGCTGATACGGTGGAGCCATCTCCACGACTGGGTCAAACGAAAGACCGCGGACCTCCAGCGGCTGCCGGCCGAACTCGTTCAGGCGCCGCCGTTTTCAGGATTGCCCGCGCTTTCGGCCGTTTGCGAAGAGCGCTTCAACCAATCTCCGCTTTTCCCCGGACTCGAGGATCGACGGCCCTGGATGACAGCCTTCGGGACGCAACTCGGTAGGGTCGAGCTGGCTACCCCCGAAGAGACCGAACGCGTGCGGGCTCTGGCTGAGGTGATTGCGGACACCATCTGGGCGACAGCGCCAAAGCTCGAGGTTGTTCCTTATCTGGAGGGAGTGCCTGCGGGGACCGCACGCCTGACGGATTTGCTGTGGCTTGATCGCAAACTGTTCGTCAGCCCGCTGTCTAAGGCCAAGCTCGCCAAGCGCGTCCCCGAGGAAATCGGCAAGTCTCTCAACCCGGATATCCGAGCGGCCTTGGCCTATGCGTTTGAGCGGTCGCTGGACGACATCAAAGCGTATCTCGAAGAGAATTTCGCCTTGGCCCCGGAAGCGATGGTCGTCACTGACCAGGACCGTCTAGCGTTCGAGGACAATGCTGATCCTATCTCGCCTTCGATGCCCAAGGCCGAAGACGTATCTGGCGAGAGCGTCGTCAGTGAGAACGATGCCGTCGGGGGCGAAGATGAAGAAGACATGCCGGAGCCTCCGCCCCCGGACGACGACGACGCGGACAATGACGATATGCGGGATCCTGAAGATGAGCCGGATGTCGTCAGTCGTCCACGCCCAGCGCCAAAGCCGCCCCGACCGAATATCATGGCGCGCTTTGCTCTGGCCCAAGGCTATAGAGCAGATGGTGACGACCGATTCTTCCATGCTGATGGGAGCTGGATCAGCCGCGCCAACGCCACCAAATTTCCTTGGGAACGCCGGTCATCGAGCGGCGAGCTCCAATGCCATTACTATCCGAAGGAACACTGCTTGGAGCGCGAACCGCTTCAGATTGAAGCCGAAATCTGGGGCCTGGTTGACCAGAAGCCCGAAGTCTATTCGTTCATTTTGCTCGACCCGGAGGGTGCGCCTGTCGAGATGACGGGAAGCCGTCTGCGCGCGCTGCGCGACGGTGGCGAAATGACCATTCACCCCGCAACCTACAGGCTGGTTTATGACCTCGACCAATAACTACAAAAAGAAACTCATCGAGGTCGCGATCCCGCTTGAGGCCATCAACGCGGCATCGGCACGCGAGAAGTCGATCAGGCACGGACATCCATCGACGCTTCACCCGTGGTGGGCGCGACGGCCTTTGGCGGCATGTCGAGCTGTGCTGTTCGCACAAATGGTCGATGATCCCAGCAGTGATCCCGAACGCTTCTCGACTGACGAGGCGGTTGAGAATGAACGGCAGCGGTTGTTCAAGATCATTGAAGATCTGGTGATTTGGGAGAACTCGACGAACGAGGAGGTTATTGAGCGGGCGCGCGTTGAGATCAGAAAGAGCTGCGCCGGAGAGCTTCCGCCGATCTACGATCCCTTCTCTGGCGGCGGTTCCATTCCATTGGAGGCGCAGCGTCTCGGGCTGCCTGCTTTCGGTAGCGATCTGAATCCTGTCGCGGTTATGATCGGGAAGGCCATGATCGAAATCCCGCCGAGGTACAAAGATTGTCGTCCCGTCCATCGAGGTGTTCTGGATCGAAATCACTATCGCAACGCGGAAGGTCTTGCTGAGGACGTCCGGTTCTATGGCCGACAAATAAGAGAACAAGCACTCGAACGCATTGGTAATCTGTATCCTGATGTTACTCTGCCCAAAGAGCTGGGCGGTGGCAATGCGACACCGATGGCTTGGATATGGGCGCGCACCGTTGCTAGCCCCGATCCATCATTACAAGGCCAGCACGTCCCGTTAGTAAATTCCTTCATTTTATCATCGAAAAAGGGCAAAGAGGCGATTGTAAAGCCAATCGTTGACCGGGCACTCGGAGCCTATACTTTCACTATAGAGCGTAACGCACTCTCCAAGCAGGATTTGGAGACAGCAGCTCTCGGCACCAAAGCAGGAAAGGCGCAGGATTTCGTCTGCGTTTTATCAAAGAACGCGATCACGCGCGACTACATCCGCACCGAAGGAAAAGCTGGTCGACTCGGCGCTCGACTAATGGCCGTCGTTTGCGAGGGAAAAGGTGGCCGGACCTATATTTCCCCGAGCGCGGATATGGAAACGCTCGCGCAGAGCGCAGGCGAGTACGCAGACATTGCTACGGCGAAGGAAACCTTCCTCTCAGGTAGCACGCCTACGCGGGCCATGATCACGGGCGGTGTATGTTCCGCTTATGGGCTTTCCACGTGGGGGCATCTTTTCTCCGATCGGCAAATGGTGGCGCTGCTCACCTTCAGCGAACTTGTCCACGCGATCGGTGCGCACATCGAGCGGGATGCCATTGCTGCTGGGCTGGCCGATGACAAGATCCCGCTTCGCTCCGGTGGCACCGGAGCCAAGGCATACGCGGAAGCGGTTAGCGTCTACCTGGCTTTTGCGGTTGATAAATGTGCCGACTATTGGTCGTCGCTGTGCTCCTGGCATTCCTCCGGTGAAAAGATGCGTAACACGTTCGGTCGCCAAGCGCTTCCGATGGTGTGGGATTATGCGGAAGCCAATCCATTCTGCGACTCTTCCGGAAACTGGGGAGCAATGTTGGATTGGGTCTGGAAGACTGTGGAAAATATTCACCCTGGAAACTCCGGCGTCGAAGTACAAAGTGATGCGCAAGCTGTTATTTATCCGCCAAAAACTGTCATATCGACCGATCCGCCGTACTATGACAACATTGCGTACGCTGATCTTTCCGACTTCTTTTTCTGTTGGATGAAGCCATCTCTAAAACATATTTATCCGGACCTTTTCGGTCTTCTATCGACACCCAAGGCCGAAGAGCTGGTTGCTACTCAGTTTAGGCATGGCACGAAGGAGGCAGCTGAAGCATTCTTTCTTTCTGGAATGCGCGATGTAATCTCTAACATGGCCGCCAGCACGTCCAACGAGTACCCGGCAACTATCTACTATGCCTTCAAGCAAAGTGAGATTGCTCAAGAGGGAATTAGCTCGACTGGGTGGGCTACTTTTTTGCAGGCAGTCGTTGAAGCTGGCTATGCCGTCGTCGGAACTTGGCCTCTGCGAACAGAAATGGCGAGTAGGATGATCGCATCCGGTACAAATGCCTTGGCCAATTCGGTAGTTTTGGTTTGCCGCAAAAAAAGTGCCGTGGCCGAAACGGTGAGCCGAGCAGAATTCATTCGTGCTTTGAAGAGAGAGCTGCCTTCGGCCATCGGCGAGCTTCAGGCTGCGAACATCGCACCCGCAGATATGCCACAATCTGCTATCGGCCCGGGAATGGGAGTGTTTTCCCGCTACAAGGCCGTGATCGAGTCCGACGATAGCCCGATGAGCGTCAAGGCCGCGCTTCAGCTTATCAACCGGGAGCTCGATGAATATCTTGGCGGCATTCAGGGCGAATTCGACGCCGATACGCGGTTTGCAATCACCTGGTTCGAGCAGCACGGGACGAAGACGGGTGAGTACGGTTCGGCCAACAGCATCGCCCAAGCGCGCGGTATCTCCGTCGAGAGTGTCAAGCACGCGGGGATCGTCGAGAGCTCTGCGGGTAAGGTCCGCATCCTTGGGCGCGACGAACTGGATGCCGACTGGGATCCAGCTGGCGATGGCCATTTGACCGTCTGGGAGTGCTGCCAGCATCTGATCCGAGCGCTGGAAACTGATGGCGAGCATAGCGCCGCGATGATGCTCAAGAAGATTGGCTCCGAGAAAGCCGATGCGGTGAAGGATCTCGCCTACTGCCTTTACGGCATCTGCGAGAAGCGGTCGGATGCCAGGGACGCAACATCTTACAACGCGTTGATCGCCGTCTGGACCGAGCTTACTCGGCAGGCTGCGGCGATCCACGACACGGGTGGCGATCGCCAGACCCGGTTGGATCTCTGAGGGGTACGAGTAGATGGCCAAAAGTACGCGCCAGCAAGTGTTCGAGGGTATGGAGTTGCTGCCCGAGGCGCTGATCCCCTTTGTCGAAAAGCGTCTGGAGAGCTCGCTTAAGGGTCATTGGCAGGTCCAGGTGCTGGAGAAGCTGCCCGGCCTGCGACCCAACGGTAAGGGCGAAGTGGGCTGGGATCAGGCCGCCCTCTTCAACGCCATGGATCGCTTCTGGATGGACGCGTTCAAGGCCGTGCTTGGTCGCGCCGAGCGATCTTTGGTCAATGAGTTGGTCGACGTCCGCAACAAGCTCTCGCATAACGAGACCTTCACCTACGATGACGCCGAGCGCGCGCTGGACTCCATGCGCCGCCTGATGGAGGCGATCAGCGCTGGCGAGACGGCCGAGCAGCTTTCCAAGATGCGTGATACGATCCTGCGCACCAAGTTCACCGAGCGTCAGCGCAATGAGGAGCGTCGCAAAACGCAGCGGCTGGATATCTCCGTGGAAACCGTCGCGGGGCTACTGCCCTGGCGCGAGGTGGTCGAGCCCCACCAGGACGTCGCTACCGGCGAGTTCCAGCAGGCCGAATTCGCGGCCGACCTCGGCAAGGTTCATACAGGCAGCGCTCCGGCAGAATACCGTGATCCGCAGCAATTCTTCAGCCGGACCTATCTGACCGAAGGCCTAAGTACGCTGCTTGTCGGCGCCGCCAAACGCCTGTCGGGCGGCGGCGGTGATCCGGTGGTCGAGCTGCAAACCAACTTTGGCGGCGGCAAGACCCACTCGATGCTGGCGCTCTATCATATGGCTGGTGGTACGCCGGCGCAGGATCTGTCGGGTCTCGATCAACTGCTCGATGAGCATGGTCTGGCGGTCCCGGCCAAGATCAATCGCGCCGTTCTAGTCGGAACGTCGCGCGGGCCGCAGGACGTTCTCAGCGCCACTGCCGATCGGAAAATCCGCACGACCTGGGGCGAGCTGGCATGGCAGCTCGGGGGTGAAGAAGCCTTCGACATGATCGCGGAGAATGACGCGAAGGGCATCGCGCCTGGGTCGAACCTCCTCGAGGAAATCTTCAACAAATACTCGCCGTGCCTGATCCTGATCGACGAATGGGTCGCCTATCTGCGCCAAATCTACCGGGTCGAGGGTCTCCCGTCCGGCTCGTTTGATGCGAACCTCTCGTTCGTCCAATCGCTGACCGAAGCCGTGAAAGCGAGCCCGGGCACATTGCTGGTAGCGTCGCTGCCCGCGTCGCAGATCGAGGTCGGCGGCGAAGGCGGCCAGGAAGCGCTGGCTCGGCTGAAGCAGACCTTCAGTCGCGTGGAATCGTCATGGCGTCCGGCTTCGCAGGAGGAGAGCTACGAGATCGTTCGCCGTCGGCTATTCAAGCAGATCCCCGGCGATAAATTCCATCACCGCGACAACACGCTCAAGCAGTTCGCCAAGCTGTATCGCGAGAACTCGAACGACTTCCCTCAGGGCTGCGCCGACGAAGATTATCGTCGAAAGCTGGAGAAGGCCTATCCCATCCATCCAGAGCTGTTCGATCAGCTCTACACGAGCTGGGGCTCGCTGGAAAAATTTCAGCGCACGCGAGGCGTTCTGCGGCTTATGGCGCAGGTCATCCACGAATTGTGGATGAACGGTGACCCGTCCGTGATGATCATGCCGGGCAGCGTCTCGGTCAGCTCGCCGCGGGTCGAACCTGAACTGCTGCACTACCTCGATGTGAGTTGGCAGTCGATCATCGCGGCTGACGTCGATGGCACGGCTGCTACGCCATACAAAGTCGATCAGTCCGCGCCGAACCTCAATCGCTACTCAGCGACGCGGCGCGTGGCCCGGGCGATCTTCATGGGTACGGCGCCGACGCATCAGCAGCAGAATACGGGCCTCGACGACAAGCAGATCAATCTGGGCGTCGTCCAGCCCGGCGAGCGCCCGGCCATTTTCGGTGATGCGCTGCGACGGTTGACCAACCAAGCCAAGTTTATGCACGCCGACCTCGGTCGGTACTGGTACTCGATGTCAGCCAGCCTCAACCGCATCGCGGCGGATCGTGCCGCGCAGCTTGAGAGCGCGCTGGTCTTGATGACCATCGACAATGAGTTGACGAAATACATAAACGGCATCGCTGACCGTGGCCATTTCGACGCCGTGCAGGTGGCGCCTTCGACATCGGCGGAGGTGCCCGATGAGGCGGGCGGTGTTCGCGCTGTCGTGCTGGGTGTCGCCCATCCCCATACCGGACGCGACGGATCCGAGGCGCTGACCGAGGCTAAAGAGATCTTGATCCAGCGCGGCAGCACGCCGCGCGTTTATCGCAATATGCTGGTCTTCATCGCGGCCGAGGCACGGCAGCTCGACAACCTCAAGGACGCCGTCCGCTCGGCCTTGGCATGGGGCGAGATCGTTCGCGATACGGATCGGCTCAACCTGACCCAGAGCGACAGCGCGCTGGCCAAAGCGAAGCTAACCGAGGCCAATGAAACCGTGAAGACCCGGCTGAAGGAGGCGTGGTGCTACCTTCATTATCCGGTTCAGGAGAGCGCCCAGGCCGAGGTCGAGTGGGTTTCGGGCAAGGTGCCGGCCCAGGACGGCCTGTTGGCGCGAGCAAGCAAGAAGTTGGTGGCGGAGGAGGGGCTGCTCCCCGAGCTTGGCCCCACTCGCCTTGACCGGGACCTCCAGAAATACATCTGGAACGGCAAGCCGCATCTCTCGCTCAAAGATCTGTGGGAATATCTGAACCGCTACACCTACCTGCCCCGGCTTAAGAACCAGGCTGTGCTGGTGAAGACGGTGCAGGCCGCCATTACGGGAATGCTGCCAGGGCCGTTTGGCTATGCGGAGCGGTGGGACGACAAGATCGACACCTATCTGGGCCTGGCGATCGAGCGCGCCACCAACGCCGCCGTTGTGATCGACAGCGACAGTGTCATCATCAAACCTGACATCGTTGAAGCGCATCGTCCGGCGCCGGTGCAGCCCGGCCCGCCCCCCGTTGCAGGCGCTCCCGCCAGTCCAGAAGGTGTGCCCCCGGCCGCTGGTCCTTCGGATGGAACGCCGGATGCCCCGGCACCGGAGCGTAAGCCGACCCGGTTTTTCGGGACCGTCATGATCTCGGCCGAGCGACCGGCGCGCGAAATCCATCAGATCGTTGAAGCGATCGTGGAGCAACTCACGACGATCCCGGGCAGCGAAGTGACGCTGAAGCTGGAGATTGATGCGGAGGTGCCGGGAGGCCTCGATCGGGCAAAAGTCCGCACGCTCATCGAGAACGCTAACACTTTGGGGTTCATCGACAAAAGTATCGAGTAAAGGTCATCAACCCTTAAGCATCGCAAAATTATCGTGCTGATAATTGGCGTGTATGAGTAAGCTGGCGATGTCGATCTTGGGTATCAAATGACGGCTGGCGTAAAACCCAGTCGCCGCCTTGGCCTCGATCTGGCGTCCATTCGCTTGGCGCTTTCCATTGCCGAACATCGAAGTCTTCGCCGCGCCGCCTCCGTGATCGGCATCAGCGAGTCGGCACTGAGCCACCGGCTGCGCACACTCGAAGACGTTCTCACCGTGTCGTTGTTCCACCGCTCTTCGGAGGGTGTGGAGCCGACCCAAGCGGGCCTGATCTTTTTCGACCAGGCCCGTGAGGCGCTGCGCGTGCTGGATCTCGCGGTCGCCAATGCCGGGGCCATCAGCCGCGGTGTCGCCGGCCGGTTGACGCTCGGCCTCTATACTTCGCTCTCGACGGGACGCCTGCGCGACGCGCTTGCCGCCTACACAGCGGAACATCCCGAGGTCGATCTCCAGATCGTGGAGGGGGATCGATCGCAGATGGTTGAGGGCATAAGTTCGCGGGCAATCGACATGGCCGTGCTGCTGGGCGCGCCCGACGACAAATTCGGCGAACCAATGCCGCTATGGCGCGAGCGTCTCCACGTCGTCCTGATCGCAGATCATCCCTTGGCCACGAGCGCCGACATTGCGTGGGCTGATGTCGAAGGCGAGGATTTTCTTGTATCTGCGCGGGGGGCCGGACCCGAGGCCCTCCAGCTATTGGCGGCGAGGCTTGCTGGCCCAGGTCGGAGCCTCGCTACCCGGTCCCATTTTATCAGCAGGGAGACGGCGCTATCCATGGTGGGCATGGGCCTCGGCATCACCTTGACCCAAGTTGAACAGTGCCGGCGGAACACGCAGGGAACGCGAG
>TARA_R110000787_G_scaffold25757_1_pt1 | contig 41066 bp, 37 predicted proteins | sample TARA_R110000787 | Tara Oceans TARA_R110000787 (sample SAMEA4397920) | marine metagenome | biome: Polar Biome; feature: [DCM] deep chlorophyll maximum layer (ENVO:01000326); material: water (ENVO:00002006), including particulate matter (ENVO:01000060) such as... | depth 35 m | reverse complement strand
CCCCGCCGGTGGCGGGGAGCCTTGTTGCCTGACACGGCGAAAGTCACGCTCGATATTCTCAACCCGGCAAAGCGGCCTGTTTCTGCCGTTGCCGATTTTACCGAAATCCGGAATGTCGCGAGGGTAGAGATTACCCAGGACCGTGCGACAAGCCTGAACCTGTTGTTTGATCCCGAACATAACCTTGAGGATCGCATTATTGCGGAGCAATTTCAGCCATGAAGCTACCTGATTCCCTTCTGGATGGCGCCATGTGGCGTGCATGGATACAGACCGTCTTGATCGGACTCGTCGGTGGGGGTGTCTTTACCCTGATGAAAATGCCGTTGGGCTGGATGACCGGGTCGATGGTTTTCACTACAATCGCCGCTCTGATGGGGATGCGTGTCGCATTTCCAAGTGCCCTGCGTAACGGCATGGTTGTTATTCTCGGCCTGATGATTGGGGCAACCTTCACCCCTGAAACGCTGGAACATGCAGCAAACTGGGCCCCGACCCTGCTTGCGGTGATTGTGTTCGCCACTCTGGCGACAGTGCTGGTAATGGCCTATCTGAAAAGTACCGGCAAGTTTCGGCCGATGACGGCCTTTTTCTCTTCTGCTCCCGGCGGTTTTGGAGAAATGGTCATCATTGCGGAATCCTACGGGGCGAATGTTCCGCGAGTGGCGCTGATTCACACCACCCGTGTTTTTATTGTCGTTCTGCTGCTGCCGCTCTGGTTCCGTGTGTTTGAGGGATATGTCCCTCCCAACCTGCTGGTTACACAAATCGGAGGTACGCTGGAGCTCAATGATGCACTGGTTCTGCTGGCTGCAGGCATCGTCGGTTTCTTCGGCGCCCGACTGATCCGCATGCCGGCGCCACAGATGACCGGGGCAATGGTTGCCTCAATCGTCGTGCATGTGCTCGGCTTTACCGACGCAGCCCCTCCCGGAGTACTAATTGCACTGGCACAGCTGGCTCTGGGCTGCTCTGTGGGTGCCAAATTCAGCGGCGTCACCCGCAAAACCGTGGCGGAAACTGTCGGACACGGCATTATCTCAACCGCTCTGATTCTGCTGATGGCTGTTGCCCTGGCCTGGGCACTGGATGGCTGGATCGGTTATCCGATGATCAGCCTGTTCCTGGCCTTCGCACCGGGCGGGTTTGCCGAGATGTCCCTGATCAGCCTGTCACTGGGTATCGAGACAGCTTTTATCTCTACCCATCATCTGGCGCGGCTGCTGTTTGTCGTTATCGCCGCGCCATTGTTCTTCAAACTGTTCCGCTCGGTTATCGATCCGCCTGCCAAATAAGACCCGGCAAAACATGATCGACCGTTACGCCGAACTCGGTTGCCATCAGGGCAACCGCCTCGGCTTTCGGCTGCTTGCCCGGTTCAATCATCAGGCGTTCGGCATAAATACCACGGGCGACAAAGACGCCCCCGACGCCTGCCGCATTGGCCGCCGCAATATCCGTCCGGAATGAATCCCCCACCATGACGGCGCGGGACTTGTCGACGCCCAGCATACCGACGGCTTCTTCGAGCACGTTGGCGTGCGGCTTGCCGTAATACCGGACCTCACCTCCCATTTCTTCATAGCGGGCTGCAATGGCCCCGGCACAGATTTCCCGCTTGCCGCCCCGGATCACTTCCAGATCCGGATTGGCGCAGATTGCCGGAAGACCGCTTTTCTTCATGTCATCCAGAATGCTCTGATAATCGGCAACAACGGAATCGGCACTATGGGCGCCGGTAATCATTGCGAAACTGGCCCCCTCGGCAGTGGTCCGGCGATTGATGAGGCCACCTTCCAGCATTGTCAGGTCCCGGTCAGGACCGATATGCAGGCATTCCCGGCCAAGTGAGCGGACAAACTCATCGGACTGGTCCCGGATTGCCCGCCAGGCTGCTTCCCCGCTGGACAGCACGTCGTGATAAAGCTCCCGTGGGACACCCAGATGTGTCAGGTGGTCGATGACGGCCTGCACCCGGCGCGGCGCATTTGACAGGAACACGGCCCGTTTACCGGCTTTCTGGATCTGCTCCAGACAGTCAATGGCACCCGGATAAGGCTGTACGCCGTCATGCATCACGCCCCACAGGTCGAGAACAAATCCGTCAATATCCGGGGCAAGTTCAGACAGCCCGTTAAGCAGTCGGGGATGAGCAGTGTTCATGATAATTAATCCTGTGATTTCGATCCGACAGCGTCAGAAATAGTCGAGAATCCGTCCGCTTTCAGACGTTCCGCCAGCACCCGGTTGATTTCCATCACCAGAGGTGGCCCCGCATAAACGAGTGCGGTGTAAAGCTGTACGAGGGACGCACCGGCACAAATACGTTCATAAGCATCCTGACCGCTGGAAATGCCGCCAACCCCGACCAGCGGAATGGCAGACCCAAGAAGGCGCCGCATGTCTTTCAGGGTTTGCAGGGCAAGACTGGTCAGTGGTTTGCCGGACAGCCCACCGGTTTCGGTCTTGTTGCTGTCACGCAGCGTCTCCGGGCGGGTGATGGTTGTATTGCTGATAATCAGTCCGTCGATGCCGCCCGCCTGAACCGCTGCTGCGATATCGGCCTTGTCGTTGTCTTCCAGGTCCGGTGCAATTTTGACCAGAACCGCGGGCCCACCGGTTTGCGGCAGGGCATCACGAACAGCCGCGACAATGGCGTTCAGTTCAGCGGCGCTCTGCAGGGCCCGCAGCCCCGGCGTGTTTGGTGAGGAAACATTGACCACCATGTAATCTGCATGTCCGCCGAGTTCCCGCGCACCGATCGCATAATCGGCTGCGGCATCCGCGCTGTCCTTGTTCTTGCCCAGATTGACACCAAGGATACCGGCAGCGCGGTTGCGGGCGTTCAGCCGTTTCTGAACAGCTGGCACCCCTTCGTTATTGAAGCCCATCCGGTTGATGACCGCATCGTCTTCTGCCAGCCGGAACAGTCGTGGCTTCGGATTTCCCGCCTGCGGGCGGGGTGTCACGCTGCCGATTTCGACAAAGCCAAAGCCCAGACGCAACATGGCATCCGGCACTTCCGCATTCTTGTCGAACCCGGCAGCCAGTCCGACGGGTGACGGAAAGTCGAGGCCGAAAAGACTTTGCTTCAGTGACGGCGCAGGTTGTTCATCAGTCCTTCCCCCAAGCCCCATCTTCAGGCCGGCAATGGTCAGCCGGTGTGCCGGTTCAGCGGGTAACTGCCGGGCCAGTGCAACCATCATGGATTGAATGCTCATGACCCCATCGTTTCCGGAAAGACATGTCGTCCGTCATCACCAATCGGCAGCGGGTCAGCACGGTTGACCGCTGACACAGGCAACTCACCATAGAGATGCGGGAAAAGCTGTCCGCCCCTTGATGGCTCCCACTTCAGGGCATCGCCCAGCTTGGTCGCATCGACTGTCAGCAACAGCAGGCCCGTCTGTCCGGCCCGGTGCTTTGCGGCACTTTCGACAATCTGTGTGGCGGTCGAGAAATGAATGAACCCATCGGCCGCATCCTGCGACGACCCGGGATACCGGCCTGTTGTCTGAGCGGACTGCCACTCTTCCTGTCGGCACATGTGATAGATGATCTGATCGGTCATGGCGGCAAATTAGCCGAGCAGCCGACCTTGTCAAAGCGCATCAGCATTACATTGCCTGCCCTGCCCGGTCCGTTACACTGACTGCACGATAATACAGAAGGAACGCGACATGATAACACCGGGCCCCGAAGGCATCGTCTGGAGAGATGGCATCTGGCAGGATGGTGCTACGGAAATGATGCGGGCAAAGGCACATGGTGGCTGGCTTGGCGGAATGGTGTTTGATGGTGCCCGCTCGCTTGACGGCAAGGCACCGGACCTTGATCTGCACAGTGCGCGCGCGATCCGTTCCGCAGAACTGATGGGGCTTGAACCAGATATCACTGCCGAGGAAATCATCCGGTTGTCGCTGGAGGGAATAGCAATGTTCCCGTCGGATGCGGAACTCTATATCTGCCCGATGTTTTATGCCGACACAGGTTTCATTGTCGCAGATCCCGAATCAACATCTTTCGTCCTGGCGATCCATGAAAGCCCGATGCCGCCGCCGACCGGATTCAGCGCATCACTGACCAGATATCACCGCCCCCTGCCCGATTCTGCCCCTACACTGGCAAAGGCATCCTGCCTTTATCCCAATGTTGCACGTGGCATGCGTGATGCCCGGTCCCGCGGATTCGACATGGCTGTGGTTCTCGACCCTCTCGGTAATCTCGCCGAATTCTCCTCTGCCAATCTGTTTTTTGTCAAAGACGGGGTCGTCCATACACCGGCAATCAATGGTACTTTCCTGAATGGCATTACCCGGCAGCGGGTGATGAAGTTACTGCGCGATGCGGATGTCGAGGTTCAGGAACGCCAGTGCAGTTATGAAGAGGTACTGGAAGCCGACGAGGTGTTCGCAACCGGTAACAACCCGAAAGTCATTCCGGCCATCCGGATTGATGATCGCGAGTATCAGGCTGGCCCGATGTTCCGCAAAAGCCGCGAACTGTATTTCAGATTTGCCGGCGTCAAAGACCCTCATATGTAAATCTGATGATACGCTGTCTGATCCTTGTCGTCTTTCTGCTGGCGGTAAGTGGTCCGGTTCCGGCCACAGCGCAATCTCCGTCGCCACAGCAACTGGTCGAACGCGCCCGCCAGCTCGTACCGCTTATTGAAGATCAGTATGATTTCCGAGAGATCGTCGCCCTCTATTCTGAGGCATCGAATCGCGGGCATACCATTGCGAAATATGAACTCGCGGAACTGCTCTCGGTCGGTCCGGCAGAATGGGCTGATTATCTCACGGCAGCCCGGCTCTACCGTGAAGCAGCACTGGACGGACATCGCCCCTCACGCTGTATTTGTGGCTGGATGCATTCGGCCGGAATGTACGGCACGGATGTCGATTACGCCCGGGCCTATGCGCTGATGACGCTGGATGGCCGGGACGTCTGTGAGAAGATGAAGGATGCGATCGAGTCTGTTGAAATCAAGATGACTGACGCTGACAAGGCAAAAGCCTCAACAATCGCCCGAAAATGGCTGAATGGGGACACTGCCTCAGTGCTCGGACCGGAGTAGTTCTGTTATTCAGCAGGCCCCCGGACGGCCAGCAGACTGACCGCCCCGAATTACCGGATTACGGATACCCGTGCCGTCAGATGTTCAGGTCTTCGCCGGCGACAGCCCGGTCAATAAGTGCCAGGGTTTCTGACAGGCCATAGAGTGCGATAAAGGAGCCCATACGCGGCCCCTGCTCCTGACCAAGCAGGATTTCATAGAGACATTTGAACCAGGCGCGCAGGTCGTCGAACGCATCCCGTTTGCCAATCTCATAGACTTCACTCTGGATTGCTTCGGCAGTTGCATCATCCGGCAGCTTCCGCAAAGCCGCAGCAAGGTCTGTCAGGGCCTCAACCTCTGCCGGAGTAGCGGCGCGATACTTTTTCGATGGCCGTACGAAATCCTGATAATAGGTGATGGCAAAGCCGACGAGACTGTCGAGGGTCGGTGCCGTCTCCGGTGTCGCATCAGGCGCATAGCGCGAGATGAATCCCCAGAGAACCTTTTTGTCTTCCGTATTACAGACACTGGCCAGATTCAGCAGGATGTTGAAGCTGAGATGGTGGCGTTCCTGTGGCGGGTTGCCATGGTGGATATGCCAGACCGGGTTGGAAAGCTGCAGCTTTGGTTCCTGATCCGGATATTTCTCCAGATGGGTCAGATATTCTTCGACGCTTTTCGGAATAACGTCAAAGAACAGCCGCTTGGCCTTCTTCGGGGCATTGAACATGTACAGGGACAATGATTCCGGATTGGCGTAACGCAGCCATTCTTCAACGGCCAGACCATTACCACGCGTCTTCGAAATCTTCTCCGCGTTTTCGTCGAGGAACAGCTCGTAATTGAAACCTTCCGGTGGCCGGCCGCCCAGAATGCGGCAGATCGCGCCGGAATGCTTGGCGGAATCAATCAGATCCTTGCCGGACATTTCGTAATCGACCCCGAGTGCCGCCCAGCGCATCGCCCAGTCCGGCTTCCACTGCAGCTTGCAATGTCCTCCGGTCACCGGAACTGTCACCAGATCGCCGCTTTCCGGATCATTGTAAGAGATGGTTCCCGCTGCAACATCCCGATCGACAACCGGCACCTGAAGTACAACACCGGTGCGCGGACAGATTGGCAGGAAGGGGCTGTAGGTTTTCTTGCGGTCCGGGCCAAGGGTCGGCAGCATAACCCCCATTACCTTGTCATATTCCTGCAGCAGCTTCAGCAGGGTCGCGTCAAACTCTCCCGAGCGGTAGCTTTCAGTCGAGCTCTTGAACTCATATTCAAATCCGAAGCTGTCGAGAAATTCCCGCAGGCGCGCATTGTTGTGATGCCCGAAACTTTCATGCGTACCGAAAGGGTCAGGAATTTGGGTCAGCGGCTTACCAAGGTTGTCAGCCAGCACCTGACCATTCGGGATGTTGTCCGGCACTTTGCGCAGACCATCCATATCGTCAGAAAAGGCTATCAGCCTGGTCGGGATATCGGACATCTGTTCAAAAGCAAAACGGACCCATGAGGTGCGTGCAACTTCACCGAACGTACCGATATGGGGTAGGCCCGATGGTCCGTAACCGGTCTCGAACAACGCGTAGCCTTTTTCCGGCGGGGCCTTCTCATAGCGCTTGAGGAGTGCGCGGGCCTCCTGAAAGGGCCAGGCATTGGAAGACAGGGCGAGATCGCGGATCGCGTCGGACATTATTATTTCCCGATTGAATGAGTGGCGCGAAAACTAGGCCGGGGCCGCCCGACCGTCAAGCTGACGAGAAGCTGCAATCCCGCATGGCGCAACCGTTTCCAGTGAGTACCATGACCCTATGAGTCGCCCTGCAACCGATCCAGTTCCAGCATCCACAGCCCGCCACCCGGTGCTGATTGCCTCTCATGGTGATGGCCTGTGGTTGTCAGCGGACGGTGAGCTTGAGCGGTTGCCTGCCACTAAACTGCTGAAGCTGGCTGAAAAAGCCCCCCCGCTGATATGTCATGCCCGCTCGACGATCACCCGCCTCGGAGGCAAACCGTTCCCCTGTTTTGATATTCTGGAGCTGTTCTGTTTTGCCTTTCCGGCGAAATTTGTTGTGCCGACCGCAGCCGGTCTTGCCCGGTTCATGGATCACCCCCTGCCAAAGTCGCTCGAAGACGAAGCCGAAACCCTGCTGCTGGCTGTCGCTCATTGTCTGGATGAACTGAGCCTGGCATCCGGTGGCGAGGCAGAACGTGCCCGCAGGATTGCCTGGGCCATGACCCGGAGTGGCTGGAACTGGGGCCACACGGCCTTGCGCGCACTTGGTGAAACGGCCGCAGAATCTCATTCTGCCAATGTCGCAGCCGGACTGCGTGTCTGGACCGCCCTGCCCGACTGGTCAGACCACGCCCCGGAAGGGCAGCCGGGTAGCAAGCCTGTAACCTCAGCAGAAGCGCGTAATCGCCTGACTGACCTGATCGGGCGTGGTGCAGAGGACCGGCCACAGCAGGCCGATTATACCTCTGCGGTGTCTGCGGCATTTCAGCCACGCGATCAGGTTGATTGCCCGAATGTTGTTCTGGCTGAAGCCGGAACCGGTGTCGGCAAGACACTGGGCTATATCGCTCCGGCGTCAGTCTGGGCAGAAAAGAATGAAGCTGCGGTGTGGATCAGCACCTACACAAAAAACCTGCAACGCCAGATCGACGGCGAACTGGATCGTCTGTTCCCGGACCCGTCAGAAAAAGCCCGCAAGGTTGTCATCCGCAAAGGCCGGGAGAATTATCTTTGCCTGCTTAATCTTGAGGAAGCTGTGCAGGGGTTGCCAACCAACCCGGACTCCGGCGTCGCACTCGGCCTGATGGCCCGGTGGACACTGGCAACCCGGGATGGTGCCGTCTTTGGCAGTGATTTCCCGACATGGCTGGCTGATCTGCTGGGGCGCGGTCGGACCCTCGACCTTACAGACAGCCGTGGAGAATGCGTCTACGCCGCCTGTCCTCATTACGGGAAATGCTTTATCGAACGCTCTGTCCGGCGTTCCCGACGGGCAGAGATCGTGGTGGCCAATCATGCTCTGGTCATGATTCAGGCATCGATGGGTGGTGGTGCGGATGGTCAGATGCCGACACGCTATGTCTTCGATGAAGGGCATCATCTGTTTGATGCAGCAGACAGCACCTTTGCCGCCCATCTGTCCGGCGGAGAGACCGCAGAACTGCGTCGCTGGCTGCTTGGGTCAGAAGATCGCGGACGGTCACGGGCCCGGGGATTACGCAGGCGGATCGAAGACCTGCCTGCCGGAGAAACGGACCTCTGGGAACATCTCGACGAGATGCTGCAGGCGGCACGTACCCTGCCCGGCCCCGGATGGCGAAACCGAATGCAGGGCGGACAGCCCAACGGACCGGTCGAAACCTTTCTCAATCGCGTCCGGGATCAGGTTTATGCCCGGACGCCTGACAGTCAGTCACCCTATGGGCTGGAAACTGAGACCGGAAGCCCGATCGACGGCCTGGTCGAAGTTGCCAGAGAAGCCGCAGAAGCACTGGCCCGCCTCGCCCGTCCCATGGGGAAGATGCTGAACGCCCTGGCGGATCTGATAGATGATGAGGCAGCGGATCTCGATACCGCCTCCAAAAACCGCGTTGAGGCGGTCTCCCGTGGGATTCAGCGGCGACGCGACCAGATTCTCGCCTGGGCTGCCATGTGCAATTCTGTCGGCGAGTTACCACCCGCAGAATTTGTCGACTGGTTCGCGGTTGACCGGGCGTTTGGTCAGGACAGTGATGTCGGCATGCATCGACACTGGATCGACCCGACTGCCCCGCTGGCAGCAACCGTTCTGCGGCCATCGCATGGGGTTCTCATCACGTCAGCCAGTTTGCGGGATGGCGGCGCAGAAGCCGATGGGAACTGGATCGCGGTCGAACAGCGCACCGGGATGCCCTGGCTGGCCTCATCCCCGGTCAGAGTTCAGGTTGATTCACCATTCGATTATGTTCGCAACACCCGGGTACTGATTGTCAATGATGTCCGCAAGGACCGTATGGATCAGGTTGCCGCGGCTTACCGGGAATTATTTCTGGCCTCTGGTGGTGGTGGCATCGGCCTGTTCACTGCGATATCGCGACTGCGCGATGTTCAGAAAAGAATAGCTTCGCCGCTGCAATCCGCCGGAATTCCGCTGCTGTCACAGCATACCGACGGGGTTGATGTCTCGACACTGATCGACATGTTCCGTGAGGATGATGATGCCTGCCTGCTGGGAACGGATGCGGTGCGTGATGGTGTCGATGTGCCGGGCCGTTCCTTGCGCCTGCTTGTCTTTGACCGGGTTCCCTGGCCGCGACCGGACATCCTGCACCGCGCCCGCCGGGAGCTGTTCGGAAAACGAAACTATGATGACATGATTACCCGGTTCCGGATGAAACAGGCGTTCGGGCGACTGACGAGACGACAGGATGACCGGGGGATATTTGTTCTGCTGGATCCGATGACGCCCAGTCGTCTGTTAGGGGCATTTCCGGAAGGTGTTCAGGTTTCCAAAGGCGGACTGGCCGAGACCGTGGCTGCTGTTCGTGATTTCTTTGCTGAACCCGAAAAGTAGAAATCCCTCAGTCTGACCGTCGTTTGTTTGCGGTCAGAAGTTCCGTCATCTCAGCTGACGGCATCGGGCGTCCGACGAGATACCCCTGCACTTCATCGACACCTGCAGCACGCAAGAATTCAAGCTGGCTCTCTGTCTCAACACCTTCGACATTCACCTTCATGTCGAGGCTGTGTCCAAGATCGACAATGGCATTGATGATGGATTCATTACCCTGATGAACACCAATATCGACAACAAATGAACGATCAATCTTCATCTTGTCGACAGGCATTTTCTTCAGATAATTCAATGATGAATAGCCCGTTCCGAAGTCATCGATAGAAATGGTAAGGCCGACTTCGCGCAGCTTTTCGAGGACGGATATCGTAGCATCGATATCTGTCATCGCCATGCTTTCAACGATTTCAATCTGCATCATCCTGGGGTCAACGCCTGACCTTTCAAGCGACCCCAGAATGATCGGCATGACATCCTTGTTGTTAAACTGAGCCGGCGACAGATTGACGGCCATCGTGCCGTCAAAGATCCCGGCACTGGCCCAGGCCTTCGCCTGAATTGCAGCCTCATCAAGTATCCAGTCACCAATCGGCATGATCAGGCCGCTGCTTTCGGCAATCGGAATAAACAGGCCGGGTGCCAGAATGCCTCGCTGCGGATGGCGCCATCGCAGCAGCGATTCAACTCCGCAGATCCGACCTGACTTCAGATCGATCTGAGGCTGGTAATATAGTTCCAGCTGGTTATCAGCGAGCGCCCGGCGCAGGTCATTTTCCAGCATCTTCCGGACCTGAACTTCCTCATTCATGCCGGCAACAAAGAAGCTGAACCGGTTCGGCCCTTCCGATTTTGCCCGGGAAAGCGCCAGATCAGCATGTTTCAGAAGTTCGTCCGGGTCAGAAGAATCTTCGGGAAACATCGACATGCCTATGCAACTCGACAGAACGATTTCCTGACCATCAATGATATAGGGCTGTTCAATCGTGTTCAGCAGCCCTTCAGCCGCCGTTGCAGCCCCGTCCGCGGCCTTAAGCTGGGTCAGGATGACACCAAACTCATCCGCACTCAGTCGCGCAACGGTGTCGGATTCACGAACCCGTTCACAGAGCCTGTCACCAACCTGCCGCAACAGTTCATCACCGACATGATGCCCGAGCGTCTCATTGATTTCACGAAACTTGGCCAGATCAACCGTCAGCAAGCCAATCTGGTCGCCAGTTCGCCTGGCTAGCGCGATAGCACTTTTCAGCCGGTCCCTGAACAAAATACGATTCGGCAGTCTTGTGAGGCCATCATGATGCGCGAGAAAGTCTATACGGGCGGCTGTATCCCTGGAATCGGTGAGATCCCGGATAATGGTCACCAGCCCTTTCCGTCCGCCCTGCCGGCGAAATAACGGTATCTGCACAAACTGATAAAGGCGTTCATTTTCTGCATCGAGTGTGAGTGTCTCTTCGCGGGAGAACTGCTTGCCCACAGCCCAGACAGACCGCGTATAGGTAAAGGCGGCACTGAGCAGACTTCGGTTTGATGTGGATGACCTGATGATCTCATCAATTCCACGGCCGGATAACTGTTCCTCGCTGAGCTTGAACAGCTCACGAAACCGCCGGTTGGCAAACAGCCACTTCCCTTCGCCATCCAGTAGGCAGACACCGTCTGGAACAGCATCCATCATGGTGCTGACCCAGTCTCCGTCAGAAGGATGCGCATCATCCAGATCGACAACCTGCAACATGCAGGCCTGCCCCATCCCGGTATCTTCCGTTAACCGCAGCAAACCATGCAGGGTGGCTACCCCGTCGCTGACAAGCAGGGGTCGTAAGGCCGATGATGGCAGTGTCCTGAACTGGCCATCCGACAGAATACCATTCAGCGCCTGTAGCAGAGGTGAATCCTTGCCATTGAGCACAGCCGCAAGAGACTTCCCCTGTATGGCCGATGACGAACGACCGGTCAGCCGCTCAAGCCCTGCACTCCAGAGCAGAATGGTTCCGGCATTGTCAAAAACAACGGTACCAATGTCTGCCGCATCCAGAACGGTGCGCAGAAAACCCGCATTATCGCTGTCAATCGACTGACTAAGGCTCGTAGCCGGAATAGACATTCGTCTTCTTCACTCTTCCCCAATTTTGTCACTATAGCAAAAAGACTACAGATTCAGAAGTAATCACCGTCACACCCCTTTCGATTATCTTTCATGCATTCGGATGATTTGCATCAGGCTTTCGCTAAAACTAGAGTTGGGTGAAATAATTCAAGGAGATAATCTATGCTCGACGTACAGGGCGCGCTCATTTACGCGATGGTCATCACATCGGCAGCAGATGAGAAAATCAGAGCGTCTGAATTCAATCTTATCGGTCATGTCGTGCAGTACCTTCCGGTATTCAAAGACTTCGACAAGGCCCGGTTACCGCGGGTTGCAGAAGATTGCCTGTCACTGCTCGATCAGGAAGACGGACTGGATGCGGTAATTGGTCTGATCAAGGCAGCTCTGCCTCAGAATTTGCGTGAAACGGCTTATGCCTTGTCCTGTGAAGTTGCGGCAGCAGATCGCAAGGTGGATCAGTCGGAACTCCGGCTGCTTGAAATGATGCGCCATGAACTGGAAGTCGAAAGGCTGACCGCTGCGGCGATCGAAAAAGGCGTAAGCGCCAAATACGCGATTGCATCGTCACATGGCTGAAACATCTTCCCTGAAGGGACGTAAACTCGGATTCATCGGTCTCGGACTGATGGGCAAGGGTATGGCCCGCAACCTGCACAAGGCAGGAGCGGAGCTTTTCATCCATAATCGCAGTCAGGCTGCTGTCGAAGAACTGACAGCCGAAGGCATGATCGCCCCCGGCTCTCCCCGGGCCGTTGCTGAGGCTGCCGATATCGTAATTGTCTGCGTGACCAACACACCGGCGGCAGAAGCGGTTATTGAAGGTCCGGATGGTGCCTTGTCCGGCCTGAGCAGCGGTAAAATACTTATTGATATGGGGACAACCACCGTTACTGCCGCGCGTCGGTTTGCGGCATCCGGTGCCGATAATGGCGTCATTGTTCTCGATGCCCCGGTATCCGGCGGGCAGTTGGGCGCAGAAACCGGAGCGCTGACCGTCATGGTTGGTGGTGATGCGGATGGTTTTGCTTCTGCCCTGCCCGTTCTTGAGGCCATGGGGTCACATATCACGCTTGTCGGTGACAGTGGTGCCGGGCAGATCGCCAAGGCGGCAAACCAGATTATTGTCGGACTGACAATCGGCGCCGTGTCGGAAGCACTGGGATTTGCAAAAGCTGCAGGGGTTGATCCCGGCCGGGTCCGTGATGCTATCCGCGGTGGATTTGCTGAAAGCCGGATTCTTGAAGTCCACGGAAAACGCATGGTGGAGGGTGATTTTGTACCTGGCGCCCGGTCCACCGTGCAGGAAAAGGATCTTCGTCAGGCTGCCGAATTTGCCAGATCCTGCGGTCGTGACTTGCCGGTAACCGACCTTGTCCGGGATCTGTACCTGAAACTAATGGATATTGGAGACGGTGATCTCGACCATGCTGCTCTATACCGATTGTATGACGGCAGTCATTCCTGACTGACCCCCTGCACCCCCGGCTTATCAGTATCTAGCCGGGGATGCAGGATGATCAGAAGGTCGTGTATTTTTAAGCGTGAGAAACCGCCGCGGGAACCAGCTGGCGTTCACCAACCATTTTGACTGCGGTGTCTTCACTCTCTGCCGTTTTCAGGCGAACCTGTTCCATCAACTGCGCTACCGCAGTCTCACGCCAGAACCAGTTCATCAGGGTTCTCGCTGCCGGAGAACCGGGCTTTGCTGTCGCGGCCTCCTGATACCATGCCTTGATATCTTCAATCGCGAACCGCAGCGTTTCAGCCCCATTCCGGCCCGTGCCCTCCGTTGGTGCAGAACCGGTTTCAATCAGGGTTGTCAGAACTGCGACGCAGTCTGTTATCCCGAGGCCGGACAGGCCAACCGTGGTACGGCCCCTGTTATCGAGTGACATCCGATACCAGGGATCGAGACTTCTGATTTCGACTTCAACAGCTTTGACCAGCTCGCTCCGGTCATCGATTACCGGTACTTCGAACGATACCGGGCAGGCCCAGCCTCCGGCTTCCTCGTCATTTTCTTCGACAACGGGAGCATCTTTCGGGAAATCGACCAGCACCGGACCGTCAACACGGTCCAGCAATCGAAGGGATTCAAGCAAGACCTCCCGCTGAAAGTCAGGATCATTGGGTAAACCGAAAGGCCGCCCCAGTTCAAATGTCGTCCAGAGAGCCCGCGGCGTATTCATCTTCTCAGAATGCGGGCGAATAAGGCTGATACTTGTCGTCGCAATACCGGCTGCTTCCAGCACATGTGCAATCACGCTCACGGCGCGAGTACAGGCTGGTCACACAGGGGCGAGACAGACGGCGTTGACCTTGTCACCTTTCAACGCATCAACAATGCCCTGAGCGGCGGTAAAAACCTTGTCGACCGGTGTTGAGCCCATGAAGGAGTAATGAAAGTCGGCGACGGAGCCGATAGTACCGTCTTCGGCAAGTTCGTTCAGCCGGTCAACAGGGTGAACAGTATTCAGATCCTGCTGGAAGCCGGTCCGGTCGAAATTGACCGAGGAATGACTCATGACCAGATCGCCGGAAGGCGTTGAGGACGGGAGAACGCGATATTCCCCTTTTGCTGTGAAGGGCGGGTCTTCACGGCGGACAAGAGCCGCTGTTGTAATCAGGGCGACGCGTCGTTCGTTTAGGGGCGGGCCTGACACCAGTGGCGTCGGCTCGTGATCCGGACAAGGAATTTTTTCGAGATGAATACGTTCCGCATCCGGCAGGCTTGCAAGATCAACCATGCATATTTTCCTGCTGTTGGTTTAAGTTGCAGCAGTCTGCCCGTAATAACCGGTCGGGTGCAACCCAAAGACTTGTTCTGAAACGGAAAACGGCCGCCTCCAAAGGAGACGGCCGCTGTTTTGTTGATCCGGCTTGCTTACTGAGAGCGCAAACGTGGATCCAGTGTGTCACGCAGGGCATCACCAAACAGGTTGAAGCCAAAGACAGCGAGACTGATGGCTACGCCAGGCCAGATTGCAACCCAGGGCGCGCTTTCCGCAAATTCTTCAGCACCACCCTGCAACATCAGGCCCCAAGCCGGTGTCGGCTCCTGCACACCAAGTCCGAGATAGGACAGTGATGCTTCCAGCAGGATTGCCTGACCGAGAAAGGAGGTCAGCATGATAAGGAACGGAGCCATCACGTTCGGCGCCATATGACGGACAATAATCCGCGTATGACTAAACCCGCAGGCCCTCGCCGCATCGACATAGGGGATTTCCCGAAGTGCCAGTGCACTGGAGCGCACGACACGGGCACATTGAGGGATGAACGGGATCGTGATGGCGATGATCACATTATGTGTACCGGACCCCAGGATCGACACGACCGCCAGAGCCAGAATGATAAGCGGGAATGCCATGAAGACATCCATCACACGCTGGAGCAGAAGATCGAAAATACCGCCGAAATAGGCGCTCATGACACCCAAAATCAAACCGGAGAATGCACCGATGAACGCGGCGGTGAAGCCAACGAACAGCGCGGTCCGTGCACCGTAGATAATCCGGGATAACAGATCCCGGCCAAACATGTCCGTCCCCAGCCAGAATTCCGCGCTCGACGGTGCCGGGAAATCGTACTCATAGAAAATTTCCGTCGGGTCGTGCGGGGCCAGGATATCGGCAAACAATCCCATGAAGACCATCAGGACGACAATGATCCCCCCAAGCATACCAATTGGCTGCTTGCGGAATAGCTTGATCGTCGACGAGAAAATCGACTTCTTCGGGGCGTCGCCGGCGAGCTTTGCGCTCGCCGGTACTTCACTTACGGCAACCATGATACGGCTCCCCTTAACTGTAACGGATGCGCGGATCGAGCCACGCATACAGAATGTCGACGACCAGATTCGTCATCAGGAAGATCAGCACGACCAGCATCACAAGTTGCTGTGTCATATTGAAATCTAGCTGCAGGACGGAATCGACAAAGAGTTTTCCAAGGCCGTTCAGATTGAAGACCTGTTCGGTCACAACCAGTCCGCCCATCAGGAATGCAAACTCGATCGCGATAATGGTCACGACCGGCAGCATTGCATTCTTCAATGCGTGGCGGCGGATAATAACCTTTTCGATCAAACCTTTAGCCCGGGCCGTCCGGACATAATCCTCCCGCAGAACCTCCAGCAGGGCTGACCGGGTCATACGTGTGGCGACGGCTGAGTATCTGTAGCCCGTCGCTACCGCCGGCCAGATCAGCTGACTGAGATTATGCATGGGATCTTCAAAGATCGATTTGAACCGGATCGGTGGCATCCACGGGTCCCCGAACACCTCCTGCGAAAAGATCAGAAGGCCAAGGATGATCATGATACCCAGCCAGAAGGATGGGATGGCAATGCCTGCGATACTGAACAAGCGAACCACCAGATCGATCCAGGTGTTTTGCCGGATGGCAGAAATCGTGCCGAGCGGTATGGCAATCACAATGGCAACAAGTGTCGCCATGACTGCAATCTGTAGAGACAGTTCGAAACGCAGTGCGATTTCCTCAACAACCGGTCGCCCGGTCCAGAAGGAATCACCCAGGTCGAATGTCGCGTAGCCGGCGACAAAATCAAAAAATTGAATAACCAGTGGCTGATCAATCCCGAGATCAGCGCGACAAATATTGATCTGCTCCTGATCAACAAAAGCCCCCGTCCCCGCAAACCGGGTTTCACAGACATCACCTGGCACTGCACGCAGCAGCAGGAAGACAAAGATCGCCGCGCCAAGAAGCGTCGGGATCATCAGAAGCAGCCGCTTTACAATATACTTGTACATTTTCCCTCGTCCGTCGGAAGACGCTGCCCGTGGCCTGTGACCACGGGCAGCAGGTTATTTTCCGGCGTTATTTATCCAGCCACACGTTATCGAGGTGCTGGTTCAGGTAGTGACTCGGCGAGATCTTCCAGCCCTTCACATAGGAACGGTGCGGGTTGATCTTGTACCACCAGAGGGTGACACCGATATGGGCCATTTCGTCGATCGCACGACGCTCGTACTCACGCATGATCTTGCGCTGTTCGGCCTTGTCGCTGGACCGGTTCATCTTGGCGAACAGGTCTTCCAGAACGGCATCTTCATACTGACCATAGTTGTCACTTGAAGCGCCACGGAACTTCGTGGTGTCTGCAAGCGGGTTCACGACAGACTGGCAGTTGAACTCGACGGAAACGTCGAAGTCTTTTTTCTTGCGCAGGGTGTCATAGAACGGTGCAGTCGGCTGTACCCGCTGGGTAACGTTCATGCCGACTTTCTTCCACTGATCAAGCAGCCAGGTACCGACGATCTTGTACGGCTGATCAACACCACGGTTGTTGAGGACGAAAGACAGGTTTGACTGACCGGCATCTGCGAGCAGACGTTTTGCTTCTGCACGGCTCTTGTCGAGGTCCGTCCAGTAACCACGCATCTGCTCCAGTTCTTCCTGGGTTGCAGAAAGCGGATGGTTCGGGAAAGCAACCCCGCCAACCGTTTTCACGATAGCAATCCGGGACAGATATTTGGAGCCGCCCCAACGGTCGACAGCAAGGGTCAGAGCCTGACGGACCCGGGGGTCATCAAACGGCTTTACCTTCTGGTTCGGCGTTGCCAGCAGCACACAGTTCCAGTCGCTTTCCTGAACCGTGATCTTGTCGCCCAGTGCCTTTACCAGGTCATCACGATGTTTCGGCGGGAAGCCACGGAATTCAATGGCTGCACGGTCACCACGGATGGCCGCAACACTGACCGCGAGCTTTGCGGAAATGGTTGAACGGAAACCATCGAGGTACGGTTTGCCTTTGTGGTGGTAGTCCGCATATTTCTCGCCACGGACGAAAGCACCAGCCTGATATTCCACAAACTTGAAGGCACCGGTACCATTGATGTTTTTGGTGTGCCAGTCATAACCGTGCGTATCGAGGTCCTTCTTCGCATAGATGTAGTTGAAGGGGGCCGCGAGTGCCGGCAGAAACGCGCCGGACGGATATTTCAGTTTGAAAACAATGGTGTTCTCATCAGGAGTCGTAATCGACTCAACCTGACTGAACTGCGACTTACGAGCGCTTGGCGTCCCTTCCGGCGGGAAGATAATCTTGTCGAAAGACGCTTTGACGTCCGCAGAGGTCAAGGGTGTGCCGTCGTGGAACTTCACGCCCTGAACGAGATTGAAGACATACTCGGTACCGTCACCACTGGCTTCCGGAACATCGCCAACACACAGGTCACAGACAAAGTCCGGTGATGAAGGATTGTCCGGATCGACACGAATCAACAGGCTGTAAAACGGACGTGTCGGATGCACCATTGCATAGGTTGTTTCGCGATGCGCATCAAAGGATGGAATCCCACCTGGCACCACAAACTCAAGAATCCCACCTTTCTTCGGCGTCTGCGCCGAAGCTGTGGCTGCCAGACCGACAGCGGCGATAGCGCCGATGCCAATACCAACAACCTTGCGTAGAAGGACGCTATTCATTTGGTCTCTCCCTTACTTCTTTTAATGTTTCGACATCAGCTTCAGATACTCTTCGGAGAACTGATATCGTCCTATTGACCGCCTCCCGGAACGGCATGAATGACACGCATGGTGTCAGACTTCTGTGCAGGCCACCCAATGGCCTGGAACAACCTCCCGCAAGGGAGGAATCTCTTTACTGCAACTGTCGACAGCGAGAGGACAGCGCGGATGGAATACACAACCACTTGGCGGGTTGATTGGACTCGGGATCTCACCGGCCACCGGATTGAATGGCCGTGATTTCTCGATCGTCGGATCCGGAATCGGGACAGCATTGAGCAATGCCCGCGTATACGGATGCATGGGGTTGTCGAACAGCTCGTCACAGGGGGCCAGTTCAACCAAGTTCCCGAGATACATCACCGCTACCCGGTCACAAAGGTGCCGGATAACACTGAGATCGTGCGAGATGAACAGATAGGTCAGGTTAAACTTGTCCCGGAGGTCTTCGAGCAGGTTGATCACCTGAGCCTGAATCGACACATCCAGAGCCGAAACCGCCTCATCGCAGATGATGAATTCAGGATTCAGCGCCAGTGCCCGTGCAATACCGACACGCTGGCGTTGTCCCCCGCTCATTTCATGGGGGTAACGATCAGCAAAGTTGGGGTTGAGGCCACAGGTGGACAGCAGTTCAGCAATCCGTTCCTTGATTTCATTGGCATCTGACATGATGCCATGTACCCGCATTGGTTCGGCTATGATATCGCCAACCTTCATGCGTGGATTCAGGGAACTGTACGGATCCTGAAAAACAACCTGGATACGCTGGCGATAAGGTCGCATCGCCTTGGCATCCAGCGTTGCCAGATCCACACCGTCGAACATGATCTGTCCGGCGGTCGGTTTCTCAAGCTGCAGGATACAGCGGCCAGTGGTCGTTTTGCCACAGCCGGACTCACCGACGAGACCAAGTGTCTCGCCGCGTAAAATCTTGAAGCTGACATTGTTGACCGCTTTGACCTGAGCAACAACGCGTGGAATCAGGATGCCTTCCGTAATCGGGAAGAACATCTTGAGTTCATTCACTTCAACCAGCACATCATTGCCGGATATATCCCGGCGAACGGGATTTGAAGGCGTGGATCCGTCGGGGCTCATGACGCCTCCTTCATGGTCGGAACCAGATTGCCCTTGTTGAAACAGGCAACCGTCTGACTATCACTGACTTTTTCAAGCGGCGGATAGGATTTGCCACATTCTTCCGTAGCAAACCGGCACCGAGGACGGAAGGAACATCCGCCATCAAGCTTGCTCAGATCGGGTGGCTGTCCATCGACCGGGTCAAGCTTTGCCGCCCGGACGAGATCCAGTCTCGGCACCGATTTCAGAAGCGCCAGCGTATAGGGATGCTGTGGCTTGTGATAAATATCCTCGGCTGTCCCTGACTCGATCACCTTACCCGCATACATGACGTTCACACGATCCGCATAACGGGCCACAACACCAAGATTGTGGGTGATGATGATCTGCGCGACACCCAGCTCCCGCGTGAGGTTTTTCATCAGTTCCAGAATCTGGGCCTGAATTGTCACGTCGAGCGCGGTTGTCGGCTCATCAGCGATGATCAGCTTTGGTTCGCAACTGAGAGCCATTGCAATCATCACACGCTGACGCATACCACCTGACAGGTGATGAGGATATTGTTTCAGACGCCGTTCAGGTTCTGAAATGCCAACCTTGTCAAGATAGGCGACCGCACGCGAATTGGCTTCTTCCTCGCTTATGTCGAGATGGGCCAGCATCGTTTCCGTAAGCTGCTGTCCGATCGACAAAACAGGATTCAGCGATGTCATCGGTTCCTGGAAAATCATCGAGATTTCCTGGCCACGAATATCGCGTACCTCGGCATCGCTGAGCTTCAGAAGGTCTCTGCCTTCAAAGAAGATCTCTCCGCCGACGATTTCTCCCGGCGGTTTGGCGACGAGTTGTAAAATTGATAAAGCGGTGACGGACTTGCCACTGCCGGACTCACCGACAACAGCAACAGTTTCACCTTCGTCAACAGTGTATGACACACCATCAACGGCTTTCACGGTACCTGCAGACGTAAAGAAATGCGTCTGCAGATTCTTGATATCTAACAGAGTGCCCACAATCCTCCCTTTTCATTTTTTTGGTTACTGGGGCAAAATGACGGTACGAACCGCGCATAACGCTGTCAACGATTACAGTTGGTATTTCCGACAGTTAAGACAGATTTAGTCTCCTAAGTTTCGCCTGATGGAACTTATTTGAAGCTTTGCGTGAAGTTTGCTCAACAAATAGCCATTTACCGCACTGCAAACGCGTCGAGACCAAGCACTCCCTCACCCTCATCCAGTATAAGGAGAGGATTTATTTCTGCCTCATCGAGAATCGGGGCTTTTTTCATCGCGAGTTTTGAAAAAGCACTGACGGCCGCAGCAAGTGCCGCAGCATCCCCTTTCTTGCCCCGGAAACCCCGGACAACGGCCAGACCCCGGACCTCATCAATCATGCTGAGTGCTTCATCCACAGTGACCGGCGCCAGGCGAATCGACACATCACGATAGATTTCAGCCATCACGCCACCGGCACCCAGCACAACAATAGGGCCGACCTGCGGATCACGGCGGAAACCAAGAATTGCTTCAGCCAGCCCCTTGCGCATCGGAGAAACAAGCACCCCGTCAAGGATGGCATCCGGTTCGGCTGTACCGACCGCCTTAAACATCTCGTTAATCGCCGTCGTAAGATCAGCTACACTATTCAGGCTCAGATGAACCCCGCCAACATCACTTTTATGGCCGATCTGACGCGAGACAATTTTTGCAGCAACGGGATAGTCCTTAACCTGTGGTGACGCTCCCGGCTGAACAAGTTCCGCGGCAACCATCGGAATGCCCATACGTTCAAACAGGTCCCTTCCCTCAATCTCAGTCAGGGGGCCGGATTCCGGGAGGCTGATATCACTGATGTCCGGAAAATCACTGGTTTCAGTTTCTGTCGGCGGGCACCACGAAAGAAAAGCACGTACTGCATCGGCACAGGATTCCGGCGTTCGAAAACCCGCAACACCGGCCTCATTGAGCAGACTGAGTGAGCGATCGGCCTGCGGTGCGATGAAGGCGGCGATCGGCTTGTCTGCCTTTGACTGTGCAACAATTGGTTTTACGGCAATATCCGGTTTGAACTGGCCGCTTGAGCCGACAACACCCACGGCGATACCGCAATTGTCTGACCTGATCAGCTCTTCCAGGCCGGCACCGTAAACCTCAGCATTTGCACCAGCCATTGTCACATCGATCAGCGGTGAATCAGAAACCCGTATTCCATAACCGGCCATACGTTCCCGCAGAGCCATTGGTGGAACAGCCAGATCAACACCCAGCGTCCCCAGCCGGTCGACAACGGTTGCTGCTCCACCGCCGGTTGTCGTCATGACAGCTGCTTTGCGGACAGTTGGCGGGCGCCGTCCGATAAACAGCGATGGTGCCTCAAATAAAGTCTCCAGATTATCGACCCGGATCATGCCGTTATGACGGAAGAAGGCATCAATAGCCTTGTCTGTTCCGGCAATAGCCCCCGTATGCGACAGCGCAACCTGCTGCCCGGCAGATGACCGGCCAAGTTTATAGACCAGCACCGGCTTGCCGAGTTCATAGGCACGACGCGCTGCCGCGGCGAGTTTGTCAGCATCCCTGAGTGTTTCCAGAAACAGCAGAATTGCATCAGTTGACGGATCTTCGGCCAGAAATCCTGTCAGTTCGCCAACACCCAGATCACATTCGTTCCCAACCGAGACGAGTTTGGAAAAACCGATGCCGCGGGGAGTGCCGCGAGAAATCATCGTCCCCAGAATGGTTCCGCTCTGTGATACCAGGCCCAGTCGGCCACGCACCAGTTCTCCCGCCTCAAGAACTGCGTTGACGGTCATCAGGGCAGCAATGTCAGTTGCAATCATACCCATTGAGTTCGGGCCAATAATCCGGATACCGAGATCACGCCCCATGGCGACGATCTTGTCCTGAAGCGCCTGACCTTCGGCTCCTGCCTCGGCAAAGCCGTCAGAATAAATGGTGGCGACCTTAACACCGGCTGCCGCACAGTCTTCAAGTGCTGACGGGACAAAGCGGGCAGGCACCATAATGAAGGCATGGTCAACGGGTGAACCATAAGAGGCCAGACTGGGGTAAGCACGCTCTCCCAACACTTCATCCCGGTTCGGATTGACCGGAACGATCTGTCCCTGAAAGCCGTGCATGCGCATGTAACGCTGCGGGCGGGCGGTGTTCTTCGCCGGGTCTGCGGACGCCCCGATCAGACCCACCGTTTCCGGTGAGAAGATAGCCTTTGCAAGAGACATCGGCTTATACCGCTTTCGGCGGGCGCTGGTTGAACCGACGTTCAAAAACACCTTCCGCAATCCGGTTTTTCAGGATTTCGATGGAACCACCGGCAATCATCCAGCCCCGTGTCCGGCGCAGGCAATATTCAACCAGACAGTCCTGACTGTAACCGGCAGCCCCCATCACCTGCATTGCTTCTGATGCGATTTCGAAACCGACCTGATTGCAATAGGCTTTCGCAATCGCAGTTTCCTGAGCCGAGGGGATACCGCTGTCAGCGTTGGTGGCTGCGCGGTACAGCAGCAGTTGTGCAGCATCAAGCTTGATCTGCATATCCGCAAACTTCCACTGAAGCCCCTGGAACTCGCAGATTTCCCGGCCAAACTGCTTGCGCGTCAGGGCATGTTCCCGTGCGATATTGAAGGCAAGACGACCAAGCGCCAGTGAACGGGCCGTATTGCCGATCCGCTCCACATTAAAACCGGCAATCTGTTTCTTGAAACCACCGGGGCCGAGCAGAACATTTTCTGGGCCGACATAAACATCTTCAAAATAGAGCTGCGCCCAGTCATCACCGCCAAGATATTTGACCGGCTGTCCCATGCTGAAGCCCTTCATGCCGGGTTCAATCAGTACAGAACCGATCCCGCCGACGCCGGGGCCAAACCGTACATAGGCCAGAATGACATCGGCCTCTGTACCGTGACTGGTAAAAACCTTTGTGCCGTTAATACGGTATCCGTCACCATCGGGCGTCGCTGTGGTTTGCAGATCAGTGACGGCGGATCCGGCTTCAGGTTCGGTCATGCCGACAGAAATCAGGGCTTCCCCCGCCAGCAGGCGTGTCAGGTAACGCTGTTTCTGGTCTTCCGAGCCATATTCAGCAAGAACGCGAATAGCGCCAAAACTGCCGGCCTGAATGACATCAGCACTGCGCGGGCAGATTTGCGCCATCGTTTCAATGGCAATGACCGCATCCATAAGACTGCCGCCCTGCCCGCCATCTGCTTCAGCAATAGTGATCCCAAGCAGACCGTTTTCCGCCAGCATCCGGGAGACATCTTTAGGGAATGGCCCGGCATGAGCCCGCTTCAGTGCCCCGTCTGCGAGGTGACGCTCTCCCAAACCGCGCACGGCATCCTGAAACATGCGCTGTTCTTCATTGAGATCAAAATCCATCTTTTCTGCGTCCTCTTCTCATTGCTTTGGGCATTGAATCTGTCATCTGCCGTATTTTGACCGGACAAATTAATGTGATCAATCTAATCCGGCAACCGGAATCAGTTTATGACAGTCCGGCAGAGCAGACAGCAAACAGTTGCGCCTGCTGAAAACGCAATTTCGCAAGAGAATATAGATTCGCCTTATTTCATAGGAATCACACGGATTTAAGATTTACCCGTTTCGACAGTTCCTCAGCACTTTCCACCCGTTCCGAATAACGGTCGACGAGATAATCTGCGTGACCACGGGTCAGAATGGTGAACTTCATGAGCTCTTCCATTACATCGACCATTCGATTGTAAAATGGAGATGCCTTCATGCGACCGTTATCCTCAAACTCCAGAAAGGCTTTCGGTACAGAGGACTGGTTTGGAATGGTGATCATCCGCATCCAGCGCCCGAGAATACGAAGCTGATTGACGGTATTGAAGCTTTGCGACCCGCCGCAGACTTGCATCACAGCCAGAGTCCGCCCCTGTGTCGGCCGGACACCACCGATCGGTGCCAGGGGTAGCCAGTCGATCTGGGTTTTCATAATTGAAGTCATCGCCCCGTGCCGTTCCGGTGAACACCAGACATGGGCTTCCGACCATAGTGAAAGCTGACGAAGCTCCTGAACTTTCTCATGGTTTTCCGACACTTCATCAACCAGCGGCAACCCTGCCGGATCAAAAATACGAACCTCGGCACCAAGTGCCCGAAGAACCCGGGCTGCCTCTTCAGTCATCAAACGTGAATAAGACCGCTCCCGAAGCGAACCAAAAAGCATCAGAACCCGTGGCGGATGATCTGTCTGCCCGTGAGGTGCCAGCAGCTGAACATCGGGTTTATGGAAATGTTCCTGTTCGATATTGATGAGTTCATCCTTCATGGCGCTGTGATCACTTCGCCGTCTTCTTTTGTGTAGGTCGCTCCGGATGTGACATCGAGCAGGTTGAAAACCGCCTCTGACGGTCGACAGAGTGCGACCCCCTTTCCTGTACAAACGATCGGACGATTGACCAGAACCGGGTGCTCCAGCATGGCCGACAATATTTCCTCATCTGTAACCGAAGGATCAGTCAATCCGAGTTCTTCTGCCGGAGACTTGGAGATTCGCAAGGCTGTCCGTGGGGTGAGCCCAGCCGCAGCGAACAGTCCCTGCAATTGCTCACGGGTCCAGCCCGTTTTCAGATAGTCAATTACAACCGGCTCTCCTTCAAAAGCGCGGATGATCTCAAGGACATTGCGAGAGGTGCCGCAGGCCGGATTGTGATGAATAACCGTCGTCATGATTTAAGGGCTTTCCTTTCAGAGAGAACAACTGCCACTGGCAGCCGATCAGGTGTTGGTAATCTGGTCGATGACCGGCTGGCAAAGATCAGGTCGTCCGCCACAGCAGTCTTCCATGAGGAAGGCGAGCAGACCGTTCATCGTCTCAAAATTTGCATAATACCGGATGGTCCGGCCCTGCCGTTCATTGCGTATCAGCCCGGCCCGAAGAAGAACGGCGAGATTGGCTGACATTGTGTTCTGCCTGACCTCAAGACGTTCCCCGATTTCTCCTGAAAGCAGACCATTGGTGCCGGCCTTTACCAGAAGACGGAAGACATCCAGACGGGTTTGCTGGCTGAGTGCGGAGAAGGCGTCGAGCGCTTGCGTAGAATCCATATATCATGATTATTTGATATGATTATTTGAGTCAACAGACATCCTGTTCCCTGAACGTCAGATAGATTCGGATTTAAAGGACCGGACCCTGCCCGGCAGCCAGAACCGGTATTTTATCAGCGCCGGTATTTCGCGGCAGATATGCAGAAAGGAAGAAAATGTAATCCTGTTGAGCGGAACCGGATGTGGATCAGCTGATATGCAAAGTGCCCGGCAACACATCAACGTACGGGGCATATGCCATCCGTCCGTGACAACCATCAGCTGGTGAATCGACCGTCCGGAAACCAAAGTCGTTCCAAAAGCAACGTTCTCAAATGTGTTGATTGAGCGATCATCAAGGATGATTCCTGCTGCAGGTACGCCATCCGCTATAGCCACTGAAGCCATCACGCCTGCTTCAGACGGACCATCTTCCTGCCCTGCCCCACACATAACCATGAGGGCATCTGGATGACGCCGCCACAACGCAACAGCATGAAGCACCCGGCGATGAAGGTTTCTGGAAGGCCTGCCATCCGAATGGACTTTGGCCCCCAGAACCAGAATGGCACAGCGTTCTCCGTCCGTCCCGATGACTACCCCCAGAAAGCGGCGTCCGGCGGACTGACAAACTCAGCCTCATAATGAAGTCCGGGGTCACGGTCACGTGCCATCCAGAGCGGCCCGTCGAGATCGACAAACTCAGCCCCCTGGGCGACCAGAACGGCAGGAGCCATTCCGAGCGACGTGCCCATCATGCAACCGACCATGATGCCGAAGCCTTCTGCCAGAGCCGCATCCCGCAAACGCAGCGCTTCGGTCAGGCCACCAGTTTTGTCGAGCTTGATATTGATGAAGTCGTAACGGCCTTTCAGACCGGCAAGGTCCGCCGTGGTATGGCAGCTTTCATCGGCACAGAGCGGAACATCGCAACTGATATCGTTCAGGGCGGCGTCCTCCCCAACCCGGAAAGGCTGTTCCAGCATTGCCACATTCAGGGCTTTCAGTTCCGGTGCAATGGCAAGCAGGGTGGAGAGATCCATACCTTCATTGGCATCGACAATGATACGGCTGTTCGGTGCTCCCTCATGCACGGCCCGGATACGGTCCAGTGCACCTTCGTCAGCAAGCTTCATCTTGAGCAGAGGCTTGTGGCTGATCTTTGCTGCTTCGCGCCGCATGACATCAACATCATCAAGGCTGACCGTCTCGACCGTCACAATGCGTGAGGGTGCAGGCAACCCGGCAAGCTCCCAGTGCCTTTTGCCGGAACGCTTGGCTTCAAAATCCCAGAGAGCGCAATCCAGTGCATTCCGGGCGGCCCCCGCCGGCATGAATTGCTGCAGGGCTTTACGCGTCAGTCCATTTTCGACGTCATTACGCATGGCCTCGATATCAGCGATGACACGTTCCACCGTCTCCCCATAGCGTGCATAGGGAACGGACTCGCCAAGACCAGTGGTAACACCGTCACTGACTTCAGCCACAACAACGACAGCTTCTGTCCTCGCCCCCCGCGAAATACGGAAAGTCCGCGCAAGCGGCCAGGTTTCAGATCTTGCGGTAAGCTGCATCAGATGCCTGCAACGATATCAACCAAAGCTCCGACACCCGTTTTTACCGGGTCAACGGCGGGCATTCCGAACTTGTCCTCGAATTCCTTGAGGGTGCGGTCGGTCGCTGCTGCATCCAGAGCCGCGCAGTTAATGGCGAAACCAACGACTTTCGCCGCCGGGTTGGTCAGCCGGGCGCAGCTTTCATTCAGGGCGATACAATCGGCGATATCGGGAATGGGTGATTTCGGCAGACCTCGCATATGCGTGCGTGTCGGTTCGTGACACATAATCAGTGCATCGGCCTGCGCCCCGTGCAGCAGCCCCAGGCTCACACCGGCAAAGGAAGCATGGAACAGGCTGCCCTGTCCTTCGATGATGTCCCAGTGATCGGCATCATTGGCCGGGCTGATTTTCTCAACCGCACCTGAGATAAAGTCGGAGACAACGGCATCGACAGAGACGCCTGATCCGGCAATAAAAATGCCGGTCTGACCGGTTGCCCGGAACGTCGCCTTCATTCCACGTGACAGCATTTCCTTCTCAACCGCCAGCGTCGTGTACATCTTGCCGACAGAGCAATCAGTGCCGACGGCCAGCAGGCGTTTGCCGGATCTGTCTTCGCCGCTGCCGGTATCAAAATCTTCTTTCGGATGGCGAACATCAGAGATTGTCCGGCCATGTGCCGCGGCCGCTGCTTTCAGTTCCGGTACATCCGCCAGTTTGATATGCAGACCAGAGGCCAGGTCCATGCCCAGTTCAAGTGCGCGTTTAAGCGGAGCAATTGATGCCGGTGACAAACGCCCGCCCCGGTTTGCAACGCCGACAATGACAGTACCAACACCTGCGGCGGCGGCTTCGTCGACCGTCATGTCCGGAAGTTTCAGATCAGCCTTGCAGCCATCAAGACGGAGCTGGCCAATGCACCAGTCCGGGCGCCAATGCGCAACGCCAGCAGCGGTTTTCGCGGCAAGCTGATCAGGCGCATCCGCCAGAAACATGAGATAGGGCGTGCGAAATGACATGGTGTTCCTCCTGATCTGTACGAACCGGCACTGTAGCCAGCCGATCTGACCATGCAACGCTATTCCGTTGGGCCAGCCAGCTGTGCCATCTCGGCTACGGTGACCGGCTTTATCGGCATGCGAAGGCGGTAATGCCCGATTTCTGACGGGTCTGCCTGCTGTACATCTGCCATAAGGCGGGTCACCGTCAGGCTGCACATACGGCCCTGACAGGGCCCCATACCAGCCCGGCAGAAGCTTTTCATCTGGTTCGGACCGGGACAGCCAGTTGCCGCAATCCGGCGAATTTCTCCTGCCGTTATCTCTTCACAGCGACAGACAATCGCCTCATCGGGCGGGAGGGAAAGATGCGGACGATAAAGCCGTTCAAGAAAAGGCCGGACAGCCCCGTCATCTTCAAGTTTCTTTTCCAGATCAACAGCGCGGGATGTGTGTCCTGATACTTTCAACCCGTCGAGGTCCTGCACCACACCCAGTCCGGCAAGCTCGCCGGAAAGTGCCGCACTTTTTGCCCCGTCGATTCCACCACCATCACCCGCGATATAAATGCCAGGCTCTGATGTCAGGCCGAACCGGCCAAGCTCGGGTCGCCAGCAAAGCTGGGACTTGTCCCATACCATCCGGCAGCCGAGCGCCATTGGAAGCTGTGTATTGGGAATGACGCCTTCATGCAGGACGATCGTATCAGCAACCATCTGGCGGCTTGCCCCGCGATGAGTGAAGCGAACCTGCTCCGCCGATTTACGACCCAGAATAGCCAGATCAGCAATACCTGAGAGGATCGGAACACCGGCCCGCCGCAGCTCTGACAACATCGCCAGCCCTTTACGCAGATAGCCACTTCCGCGAAGCGCTTTCGGCAAATGCTGAAGCGCATAAATGCGATCCCGCAAAGTAGTGGTCTCAAGAATCGCAGTGATCTTCACACCAGCCTTCACATATTGCGACGCCAGCAGGAACAGCAGTGGCCCGCTGCCCGCCAGCACGATTTCACCGGACGGGGTGATCCCTGATTGTTTCAGCAATATTTGTGCAGCACCCGCCGACATGACACCGGGCAAGGTCCATCCCGGAACCGGGACCGGTCGTTCCATTGCACCGGTGGCAACGATCAGTCGCTTTGCCGATATCTGTTTCTGACCACCCGGAAGACTGAAGGCGATATCAAATCCTGTGTCTGTCCGATCTACCATCCAGACCGTCGCCTGATCCTGATAGGCTGCTTTGGAAGCACGGAAACGACGGACGATATCTGCTCCGTCAGCATAATCCGGCCCCAGAATGGCCGGGGTTTTAAGCCCACTGCTTTCAATCGCCCGGTAAATCTGACCGCCGAGGCTGCGCTGCTCATCAAGCAGGCAGACATTCAGGCCGGCATCTGAGGCGGCCGAGGCGGCGGCAAGGCCAGCAGGCCCGGCCCCGATGACAGCAACATCATAGCTATGCCCGCTCATGGGGATACCTTCACTTTTCCGGCGGGTCGCTGAATTTCCATTCCCTCTTCCAGCGGCACCATGCAGCCCTGGCGCCCGGCAACGCCGTTGATCGTCACCAGACATTCAAAACAGACCCCCATCATGCAATAGGGCATGCGCGGTGTCTTACCGATCGGGCTGAGGCGGGTATGCTCCACACCGGTCAGCATCATTGCTTCGGCAACAGTCACACCTTCCGGGGCGGTCACTTCCTTGCCATCTATGCGAAAAGCCACACGATCCTTCGCCTTGTTCAGTCGCGCATCAAACATCAAACCTCGCACTCGAAAATGCCGACAGCCGTTCCGGCAATGCTCCGGCGACAATGGCATCAGCCAGCGGACCGGCATGCGATGCCGCCAGGGTTACGCCGCTATGGCAGTTGGCAACAAAAGCACCGGGATATTCCTGACTTTGCTCATAGAGTGGCAGGCCATCCGGTGTCATTACGCGCAAAGCCCCCCAGGTCCGGACAACCCGCGTGGTTCCCAGAAACGGAAAAGTACGGATTGCCCGGGTGGCGATATCGCCGAGTACCGGAGCCGTCGTTCCGGTATCAAATCCGACATGCTCGTGACTATCCCCGAACAGCACACTGCCTTCAGCCGTCTGGCGAACGAACGTCGTTGGCATTGCCATGAATGGATCAACCCGTTCAGTGACAAGTACCTGTCCCCGCATCGGCTCCAGTGGCGCCCGCAAGCCGACCTGCTCCGCCAGCGCGGCATTCCCGAGACCTGCGGCCAGAACCAGTTTGGGTGCAGCAAAAACCCGACCACCGGTAGAAACCTGAAAGCCGTCAGAAGACGGAATGATCTGTTGTGCCGGGGCATTCGAAACATACCGGCCACCCTGCCCTGTAAAGGCTTCATGAAGGGCGCGAAACAAAAACAGAGAGCTGCAATGACCATCATCCGGGCAGTAAGAACCACCAGCCACGTCAGGGCCGATACCAGGCAACATTTTGGCCAGTTCGTCGCGGTCTACCATCTCGATGGAGCTTCGGTTTGCTCCGGGCTGTGTCCGGAATCGTTCAACCTGTTCGGCGCGCGTCTGAAATTCTTCCTCGGACAGACAGATATGCACACCACCAGCCTGATCGTGATACACATCGACGCCGGTCCGGGATTTCAGGTCTTTTGCGAGCGCAGCCCAGTTTGCTGCGCTGTCCCGTGTCCAGTCGGCATAGGCAGGCGCCCCCAGCCCCTTGCTCTGAACCCAGACCAGGGCAAAATTGCCCCGCGATGCCCGGAAAGCGATATCGCCTTCGTCCAATAGCAGAACCTTGGTCAGATTACGGGTCAGTCCGTAAGCAATGGCAGCACCGACCAGTCCGCCGCCGACGACAATCGCATCATAATCTTCTCTTGCCGCGCTCATCACATCAGCCATTCGTTTTCAACATCCGCTCCGCCTGATCCTGTAGTCCGGATATCAGGGCATCAGCGCCTGAACTTCGCAAGACTGATTGATACTCTGATCGCTGGCGTGCCAGTTCGCTGATTGAGCCATCAAGATAGATATCAACGATTTTCGGGCCATCTTCCGAACCAAGAATAACGTAAGTCAGACGTACCGGATCTTTTCTCGGGCGCCGCAATTCTGTCCTGACCAGCAGCGAATCGTTCAGTGCTTCTTCCGTGCCAAGCGTGGCAAAGGATTCCCCCGAGAAGCCGTCGAAACGATTCGCATAAGTCGCGATGGTGATGTCCGTAAAAGCACCGAGATAGGAAGACTTCTGCTGATCTGACATTTTTCGCCAGCCCGACCCGGCAGCAAACTGTGACATCCGGTTGAGGGCAAAGCTGGATGATATTACCGGACCGAGTCTTGCCGCACGATCGGCGACAGGTGTGGTCCCCGCTGACTTCATTGCTGAGAGTAACGCCTTATGCAGGGTTTCGACCACTGCCGTTGCCTCGGCTGGTGCTGGCCCGGCCCCGAATGCTGTTCCGGTAGTCAAACAAGCCATAAAGCCTAAGGTAATCAGCGCTTTGCCAAACTGTCGGCGCAGCATGAGGACTCTCCATCGATTTCAGTTGCAGGCGATATTGCTATCTCAAAACGGCAAATGAAAGGCAGCAACCTTCACCCGCTGCCAGCGGGTTGTTCGAAACGATGTCGCTGCGTTGCAATATTTCCTGTCTCCGCGTATAAGCGGCACATTCAGAATGCATCATGATAAGCTACTTGAAGTCTGGGAAGCATCTCTTAGCTGTGCGAGACAATTTCCGGCTTCAACCAGAGGAATATTGATGACCAACATGTCGCCCCTGAGAGTCGTTCTTGCCCAGCCGCGCGGTTTTTGCGCCGGCGTCGAACGGGCCATTGATATCGTTGAAAAGGCTCTCGAGATCTATGGGCCTCCGGTCTATGTCCGTCACGAAATCGTGCATAACAAGTTCGTCGTTGAGTCCCTCCGGAACAAAGGCGCCGTCTTTGTTGAAGAACTTGATGAAGTTCCCGATGATGCAGTCACCGTATTCAGCGCGCATGGCGTGCCGCAAATGGTTGTCAGTGAAGCAGAGAACCGTGACCTCCCGGTCATTGATGCAACCTGCCCGCTTGTCACCAAAGTCCACAAGGAAGGTCAGCGTTACGCCAATATGGGGCGCGAGGTCATTCTGATTGGCCATGACGGGCATCCGGAAGTCGAAGGCACACGCGGCCAGATTCCCGGGGGCGTGTTGCTGGTCTCAACACCGGATGATGTCGACAAGATTACGGTCCGGGATCCTGACCAGCTTGGCTATGTCACCCAGACGACGCTCAGTGTTGATGATACGCGTGCCGTCATCACTGCCTTGCAGAAACGATTTCCGAACATCATCGGTCCGGATGTTCGCGATATCTGCTACGCAACCCAGAACCGACAGACGGCTGTCCGCGAACTGGCACGCCAGGTTGACCTGATTCTGGTTATTGGTGCGCAGAACAGTTCCAATTCGAACCGGCTGGCCGAGATTGGCAATGAGATGGGAATTCAGAGCCACCTTATTGATGACGCGAAGTCATTTGACGACAACTGGCTTGATGGCGTTGAGACAGTTGGTGTTTCCGCCGGTGCATCGGCACCCGAGAAGCTGGTTCAGGACCTGCTGGACCATCTGGCTGCTGTCCGGAATGTAACTGTCACCACGCTGTCCGGCGTTGAGGAAAACGTCGTCTTCAAGCTTCCGAAAAAACTGACTGACGCGGCAGCTGCTGCGGCGGTATCCTGATCACCATCCGCCGGGTTTCCACACATACCGAGCGATAAAAGAGGGCAGACAATTGGCCGTTCCATTGATCCAGCAGGCGCGTGTAGGCGCGTACATTCTGAAGAACCGTATCACCGGTCAGAACAAATACCCGCTCGTCCTCATGCTGGAGCCGCTGTTTCGCTGTAACCTCGCCTGCCCCGGCTGTGGCAAGATCGATTATCCGGATGAAATCCTGAATCGTCGCCTCAGCGTCAAGGAATGTCTGGATGCGGTTGATGAATGTGGCGCACCGATTGTCTCCATTCCGGGGGGCGAGCCGCTGCTGCATCGTGAGATCGTCGAAGTCGTTGAAGGCATCGTTGCCCGCAAAAAATTCGTCTATCTCTGCACCAACGCCCTATTGCTGAAGAAAAAGATCGACCAGTTCAAACCGTCACCCTACCTGACCTTCTCGATTCACCTTGATGGTGACCGTGAACATCATGACAAGGCCGTCGATCAGGAAGGCGTGTTCGACAAGGCACTTGAGGCGATCAAGATCGCCCGTGACCGTGGCTTCCGGGTCAATATCAACTGCACCCTGTTTGATGGCGTTGATATCGATGCAATGGCGAAATTCTTCAGCTTCGTTTGTGATGATCTGGGGGTTGAAGGCATTACCATTTCCCCGGGTTACGCCTATGAACGGGCTCCGGATCAGGAACATTTCCTGACCCGTGAGAAGACCAAGAACCTGTTCCGTGACCTGTTCCGTCTTGGCAAGGGCAAGGGCTGGCGTTTCTCACAGTCCTCGCTGTTCCTTGATTTCCTTGCTGGCAACCAGTCCTACGAATGCACCCCCTGGGGCAACCCGACGCGTAACGTTTTTGGCTGGCAGCGTCCGTGCTATCTGCTGAATGAGGGCTATGTCTCCTCCTTCCGCGAACTGATGGACGAAACGGACTGGGAAACCTACGGCACCGGAAATTACGAAAAATGTTCGAATTGCATGGTGCATTGCGGTTATGAAGCGACTGCCGTCAACCATACCATCTCAAACCCGCTGGCAGCCCTGAAAGTTGCCCTGAACGGCGTGCGTACTGATGGTCCGATGGCGCCTGAAATCAAACTCGACAATGCCCGCAAGGCTGAGTTTGTCTTCGACAACACCGTTCAGTCTTTCCTCAAGGAAACCGAACATGAAGCCCCGGCACCACGTCGCAGCCGCAAGGAACCGCCGGTCGCTGCTGCCGAATAATACAGCCTGAATCAGACCGGGATCATATTGTCCCGGAAAGCACCGCATCGTCACATGGGTGGTCATAGACTTCCCATGTGACTGCGGTTTTGCCGATGCCGAACCGGGCTGTGGCAAGCGTGTAACTTGTCTCTTCCGTATCCGTTCTTTTCAGACAGATCGGATGATCGGAATTCTCCGTATTCCCGAGAATCGAGAGACCCGTGCAATCCCCTGCCCCGTTTGCTGACAAAATCTGTTCTGCTTTTTCCTGGCGGAACCGGGAAGATGGCGTCACGTCCTGTGGCAGAGTATCGAATTCACTGAACACCAGATGATTGGCATGGGCTGAACGCCCCGTCACTTCACGAACGACACAACCGGATGCTGGTGCCTCAACCGACAGCAGCCGGTCATCGCCACGTTGCGCCAGAGCGTAATGAAACCCGCTGGCACGGTCGGTTCTGGCAAACAGCGCAAGCGCCTCTTCCATCGACCGGCAGGCCAGTGAGGCACGGCTGATAATATGCCGGGGCAAGCCAGCTTTCTGGTCCCCGGGACGGATATTGTTGACCGTCTGAACCAGTCCGAACTCATTAAAGCCGAAGTTATGTCCGGAGATCAGGCCGGGGTAATAGAAACTGGTCACACGCGGTGCATTCTCTGGCGCCAGCGTCACCAGATGACAAAGCCCCTTCAGCCATTTATGGCCATCTTCGTTATGGGCGATCTCGATGTCACCGGTCTCCCTGCCGGACATCACCGTCGTACATCCAAGGGCACCTTCTAAGGCCGGTTCAGACTCTGTCGGCAGGTCGCCCCGGCAGTTCCAGATCAGAATGTCCTGAAACGGAACATCTGCCCCGTCAGCGATGCCTTCCATCTCCCGCATGTAATCCGGAAAGGCGCTGCGGGCTGCTGATTCAATCTGCTTCAGCCGGTCAGAACCAAGCCAGAGCTTCCGCAGGGCAATCACCCGCTCCATTCCGGGGATGACGTTTCGGATGCTGTCAGCCGATAATCGCCCCAGGGCGACGCCGATATCATAATGACTGCCGGAAAATTCGAACTGCTTCAGGGCCATCGTTCCATATGCCTTACCTGCGGATTTTCTATCCAGATGATAAGGCCAGACCGGCGCCAAGCAATCTCGCATGTGCGGACTGACTACGACGGCCAAGTGCCAGTATGGCTCCGAACTGACCGGGATGACGCAAAAGACCTTTTATCACCGGGATGATCCGACGATTACCTTCTTCATCGAGGCCATCCAGTGCGATTGACGGAATGTTGTCATCACTTTCATCCGCAATGGCCCGGATACAGGCAAAAGGCAGATTCTCGCATTCTGCTATCTCCGCGACCGCTGCGCTTTCCATATCAACGGCAAGACAACCGGACCTCCCGGCTGACTGTTTCGCATCAGGTTCGGAAATTGCGGCGGCAACAGAAAGTACGCGGCCCTTTCCGTTTGCGGCAGTCTGTTCAGCCAGCCAGTCAGACAAACCGGGTTCGCAGGCATACAGTTTGTTGTCTTCGGTCATGACTTCCGTCGCGACAACCAGATCCCCGGATTTGACCGAAGGCTGGAGTCCGCCGGCAAGACCAAATGAAACGAGGCTGCTGCATCCCCGGGCTACCAGTTCTTCCGCCGTTTCACGGGCTTTCAGCTGTCCCGGACCAAAGCAGAGTATCCGTTGTTCCACGACCGTGCCTTTGAGCGCGCGGCGCAAAATCGCCACCTCGCTCTGCATGCCGCAGACAAAGCCAAAGTTGGAAAGATCCGGGCTCACATTCCGGTCAGCGGAAGCTTGGCATTACCGGTTTTCAGATTCCGGTAGCGGGCCAGCGCCCAGAGCGGGAAGAACTTCGGATAACCGTGATAGCGAAGATAAAATATCTTTGGAAAGCCGACGGCGGTAAACCACTCTTCTTTCCAGTTGGTCCCCTCACGATCGGCTCTCAACAGAAAGGCAATACCACGGTCAACAGCCGGGGAATCAACTTCGCCGGCAGCCATCAGGCCAAGCACGGCCCATGCCGTCTGCGATGCCGTACTGGCCTTCGCAAGCCCACGCTGCTCATCAAAATAGGTCGCGCCGTCTTCGCCCCAGCCGCCATCTTCCCGCTGCTTCGATTCCAGCCAGGCAACAGACCTGCGCACATAATCGCTCTGCATGTCTTCGCCGGCTGCGTTGATGGCGCAGAGGACAGACCAGGTGCCATAGATGTAATTAGTACCCCAGCGACCAAACCAGGAACCATCCGGCTCCTGCTCACTCTTCAGATAGTCAACACCGCGTGCGACGACCTCATGCGAGCGATCATAGCCGAGCTGCGCCAGCATGCTGATACAACGCGCCGTTACGTCGGACGTCGGCGGGTCAAGCAAGGCACCATGATCTGCAAACGGAATATTGTTCAGGACATAGTGGGTATTATCGATATCGAAGGCACCCCAGCCACCGTTTTCAGACTGCATGCCGATGATCCAGTCCGTCGCCTTGCTGATCGCATCGGCATAGCGTTCCGGATCGACCCGGTCCATTGCCATGGCAACAACGGCTGTGTCATCCACATCAGGGTAATGGTCGTTGTTATACTGAAATGCCCAGCCACCCGGCTTGAGGTCCGGTTTTTTCCAGGCGTAATCTCCGAATACTTCCGTGATCTGACGCTTCACCAGCCAGTCGCAGGCCGAGCGGGCCGTGGACAGATCCGCATCACCGGAACCGTTCGTCGCAGCCGATGCCTCAGCAACCGCATGTGCCGCCAGTGCCGTATCCCAGATCGGAGACACACAGGGCTGGCAATAACCTTCATCTTCCTTGAGAATCAGGAGGTTATCGATGGACTTCCGGGCAATGACAAAATCCGGATGGTCTGCCGGATAGCCCAGGGTGTGATACATCATCACCGTATTGGCCATTGCCGGGAAGATAGCGCCAAGGCCATCTTCGCCATTCAGACGTTCCTTGACGAAATTCAGGCATTTCTGCACGCCCCGCCGTTCAAGCAACTTCGGGAACATGGGTTCGGCGAAACGCACCACCTTGTCCAGCTTCAGGAAAAACTCACCCCAGCCGGATCCGGTTGGATTGGAGTTGTAATCGTTAATTTCGAATGGCGGACGTGTAAACAGCTCGTCAATCTTCACACCGCGCGGGTTCGCCGCCTGTGCCCGTAATGAATACAGCACAAACATCGGGATCATTACGGTACGTGACCAGTAACTGACCTTCTCGATATGGAACGGTGACCAGCGTGGCAGCAACATCGCCTCCGGCCGCATGACCGGTACCGCATGCCACGGCGCCTGATTGAACAGCGCCAGTGCGAAGCGGGTAAAAACATTCGCCCGCTCTGCTCCGCCATAATCCAGAATCGCCTGACGTGCCCGCTGCATATGCGGCTCATCCGGGTCATCGCCAACAAGTTTCAGGGCAAAGTAGCCTTTAACACTGGCGGAAATATTAAACTCGCCATCATGATAAAGGGGCCATCCACCATGCTCCGCAGACTGCTGCCGGCGGATATAGTTTGCCAGCTTCTGCTCGACCTCGTCATCGATGGTATCGAGGAAGTGATTCAGGAAAATATATTCAGCCGGAATCGTGACATCAGCCTCAAGCTCGAACACCCAGTGACCATCGTCGCCCTGCATGCGTTCAAGATCAGCCAGAGCCTCGCTGATTGTCTGATCGACAAGCGAAGGGTCTGAAATTGATGGCGTCTGTGACGATGTTGTTACGTCAGAGATAATGTTCATGAGGTTTCCGGCTATGTCCGACCGTATTCGCAAGCGCAAGAAGCGGCTGCGGGCCGCAGACCCCGCTATCTACGCGATGTAACTATTTTGTCAAGGTTGTCAGGGACTTTCCATCGCCTTCGCAACTGCAATATGTCCGGACCGAACGGCCCCTTCAATGGTTGCCGGGAGGCCGGTTGACGTCCAGTCTCCGGCCAGAAACATGTTGCTGTACGCGGTTTCTGGCCCACTCCGGCGTTTCAGCTGCTCCGCAGACTGGGTGAACGTCGCCCGTTTTTCGCGTATGATGCGAAAACTTTCATATGACGATGCTTTCAGGCCCAGAGCCTTTCTCAGTTCCTCAAAAACCACGGTTGCCAGATTCTCAGCAGCGGCCGATTCGTAAACCTCGGCAACACTGACAGTAACGGACAGGATATTATCCCGGATGAAGACCCACTGGGAAATACCGCCGACAATCCCCCGCATCCAGGGCTGCCCGGGTTCAGCAAGTGGTTCAGCCATCCGGAAATGCAGATTTGTGATGCCACGATGGCTGTCTGGTGCCATCACCTCTGATGTCAGACGTGCCATATGTCCGGCGGAGACGGCCAGAATCACGGCATCATCCGGACCGAGTTCAACGGATGAGTCATCAAAACTCAGAGATCCAAGCCTGTTTCCTGCCATCTCCAGTTTTCGCAGACGTGTCCCAAAGCTGACGGTCGCACCGTTCTGTTCAAGCTTTCGCACAGCCGGATCAATAAGCGCCGGTCCGAGACCTTTCCGGGCGATCATCGGGCGACAGGCCTTCCCGCCCCGTCCAACCGTCTCCCGCAGGACCGGCCAGAGGAGACCAGCCGATGCAATATCCGGCTCCGTGTTCAGGATTGCCACAGACAACGGCTCCCAGAAATTCCGGAATGCTGCGCCCCCGCCAAAAACGTCGCTGACAGTCCGCTCCCCCGCGAACAACAGTTTCAGCGCTGCGAGATAATCAGCGGGTCCGGTGTCGGCTGCACGGCAATCCGGATCAAATATCCAGAGCGGCAGGCAACCATCATTCATGGCAATGCGCCATTCCCGGCCATCCTGAAGGTCAAAGAAATCAAAACCGGCTGCGGCGGCAGTAGAAAATCCATCGGGATCGGCACCGGCATCGGTCATGAAGGCCTGAATGGACCGGTTGCCGGAGAGAATCAGGTGATTGCCGTTATCAATTTCGGCACCCAGCTGATCATCATGAAATGAACGGCAGCGCCCGCCGGCATGACCAGCCATTTCATAAAGGCTGACGGACGCGCCCCGGGCGAGCGCCCGGCAGGCCGCGGCAAGACCGGCAACGCCGGCGCCTACAATATGCAGATGCCGGGTCACAGATATCCGCTTCGCACGGCAATCCAGAGCTTGCCGAGTTTGCCGGGGCCGACAGGTTGTCCGATGACCTCCGGCTGCCAGCCACGCCGGACAAGGCGCCGGTGAATTTCCCGGTAGACCGCCAGCATGATACGGGCCGGTCGTGTTTCCCGACGGTCAGAGCGGTCAAGAATGGTCTGCGCTTCTGCAAAGCGCTCTGCCGCAAGGTCAGACAATTCGCGACAAACCGGCTCAACGGAAGGGTTGTGCAGCATCTCCAGCGGGTCAGTTGTGGTCAGCCCGCTTTCTCTCAGCATGTCTTGCGGAAGATAGATCCGGTCAATATCCGCATCTTCCGCTACATCACGCAGAATATTGGTCAGTTGCAGGGCCAGCCCTTCTGCACGGGCAAGAGCCAGCCCGTCTTCCTCTGCCATCCCGAACACACGTACCGACAGACGCCCGACAGCGCAGGCAACCTTGTCGCAATAATCAATCAGGGCATCACGGTCAGCGATCCGGATATCAGGCTTGGCATCCAGTTCCATGCCCTCAATCACGGCAAGAAAGTCTGCCTGCTTCAGGTCAAATTCCGCAATCGGTTGCCGAAGCGCCCGGGCGACCGGGTGGCCGGGGGTACGTCCCTGATAGAGGTCTTCAATCCATCCCCGCCATGCCGTCAGTGCGGTTTTCTTATCTGCCAGTTCGCCGGGTTCATCGGCAATATCATCAACATCACGACAGAAAGCATAAACCGCATACATCGCTGCCCGCTTCTCTGGCGGCAGCAGGCGCATGGCGATAAAGAACGATGAGCCGGATGCCCTTGTCGTCTCTTCCGCAATTGTCTGGTCTGACTGCATCTCAGTCATGCGATTGGTGCCCTATGTCCCCTGTCCGGCTGTAGGTACGACCTTTCCAGCCAGCACCACGCCCCCGCCAGTGCCTATAGCCGGAGGTCCATGTCATCAAGCCGTAAAGCAATCCGGCGACAGGCAAGGTCAATGCCCAGGTCAGTGGAAGCCGGTAAAGCTGGATCGTCGGCAGAAAACAGATTGTCATCAGCGATAATGTAAATGCAGCAGGCAACGCAATGGCGGAATCTCCGGCCAGTAGTCCGCAAACAAGGCTCACGACCGGCATCAGATAAAGCACTATCATGCCCAACACCGAGCCGATCAGCAAAACCGGGGAATGGTTGAGTTGTGTGTAGGCCGTGCGCGCCACCATGTCCCAGATTTCGTGCAGATATGTATATTGCCGCAACGACCGGGTCTGTTCAGCCAGTCCCAGCCAGATCGGCCCTTGCTTTTTCAGCAGCCGGGCCAGGGCGCAATCGTCGATAATTGCATCCCGAATACTGGTCACGCCGCCAACGGCATCCAGTGCTGATTTACGGATCAGCATACAGCCACCGGCAGCCGCGGCGATCTGTTGCTTCGGGTTGTTTACCCGGGGAAACGGATACAGTTTCTGGAAGAAAAAAACGAAGGCTGGAATCAGCAGCTTTTCCCAGACCGTCTCGCAATTCAGCCGGACCATCAGCGAGGTCAGTACAAGGCCTTCATGTTCCGATTTAGTGACCAGCCGCCGCAGCAGACCGGGTTCATGAATGATGTCGGCATCTGTCAGCAGCACATAAACATTATCAGCCGGCACAGCACTCAGCCCGGTATTTACAGCCCACATTTTACCGGCCCATCCCGGCACAAGTGGCTGGTTTTCAATCACCGTCAGTCTCTGATCGCCTTGTGCTGCGTCACGGGCGATATCAGCCGTGCCATCGTCAGAAGAATCATCGACCAGCCATACACTGATCTGGCCGGAGTAATCCTGTGACAGCAGACCCTGAATCGTCCGGGCAATTCCGTCAGCTTCATTACGCGCCGGGATCACGACAGCCACCGGCGGATAGCTGTTCAGGGCATCCTGTTCATGGGGGAGTATCTGGTCAGCCCGCCAGAACCGGCCATGTGCCAGCAGCAGATACAACCAGGCCAGCAGAGGAATAGCTGTCAGAACGGCCAGCATGTTCATATTCCGGCCCGATGGCTATATCAGGCCCGTGCCGGCTCAATGAGGCTGGCGCTGTCGA
>TARA_R110000787_G_scaffold16622_26_pt1 | contig 41106 bp, 33 predicted proteins | sample TARA_R110000787 | Tara Oceans TARA_R110000787 (sample SAMEA4397920) | marine metagenome | biome: Polar Biome; feature: [DCM] deep chlorophyll maximum layer (ENVO:01000326); material: water (ENVO:00002006), including particulate matter (ENVO:01000060) such as... | depth 35 m | reverse complement strand
GGGCCAGCCGATAGCCGCCACGGGGGCCTCGCATGCCGATGAGAATTTCGTCACGGACCAGTTGTTGCAGGGTCTGTTCCAGATAGCGGCTGGGGATGCCCTGTCGCCGTGTGATTTCCTTCGACTGTACCGGCTGGCCGCCCGAATGGTAGGCGATATCAACCATGGATTCGATGGCGTACAGCATTTTCCGGGAAAGCTTCAGCATGGGATCACGCGGTTCCTGTTGATCCGAAACCACCCGCGCCACGTGCGGTTTCATCCAGGCTGGCGACTTCCTGCCAGCGGCCCTGTGTCACCGGTGCAATGACCATCTGGGCAATCCGCATGCCGCGTTCGATGGTGAAAGCCTGATCACCGTGATTGATCAGGATGACCCCGACTTCGCCGCGATAATCCGCATCGATGGTGCCGGGGCTGTTGAGGACGGTCACGCCGTTCTTTGCGGCGAGGCCGGAACGGGGGCGGACCTGTGCTTCGAAATCCGGCTCCAGTGCGATGGCAAGGCCGGTGGGGATGATGGCGCGGCCACCTGGTTGCAGTGTTTTCGGCTCGCTGATGGCGGCCAGGAGGTCCATCCCCGCCGACTGTGCCGTGGCATAGGCCGGCAGGTCGAGATCGGCCCCGTGAGGCAGGCGGGTAACGCGTATGTTGGTCGTGGTGGTCATCAGCAGCTGTTCCGGAATTTATGAGGTCAGTTTATCGGCAATGCGGTCGGCGAGACGGTCGGCGACATCGGTTTTTGCCAGCGCGGGCCAGCTTTCGACACCAGCCGCATCAATCAGATGCACGCTGTTGCGGTCACCGCCAAAGGTGCCGGTTGCAGGGGATACATCATTGGCCAGGATCCAGTCGCATCCCTTGCGCGCCCGTTTGGCGGTCGCGTTGTCGATCACATTTTCGGTCTCGGCGGCGAAGCCGATGACGAGCGGGGGCCGTTGCTTACCGGGCGCTGACAGTTCCGCCAGAATGTCCGGATTTGGTGTCAGTTCCAGTGCGGGGACGGCGGCACCATCGGTTTTCTTGACCTTCTCGTCCTGCCGGTTGGCGACACGCCAGTCGGCCACGGCGGCGGCGCAGACGGCGATATCTGCGGGCAGGGCCGCCCGGCAGGCCTCCAGCATTTCGCTGGCAGTCTCCACATGATGCACTTTGACCCCGGCGGGATCGGCCAGACTGGTCGGGCCGCTGACCAGCACGGTTTCTGCCCCCAGCCGTGCCAGTGCGACTGCGATGGCATGCCCCTGCTTGCCGGAAGACCGGTTGGCGATGTAGCGCACGGGATCAATCGGCTCATGTGTCGGGCCGCTGGTCACCAGCGCACGCTTTCCGGCGAGTGGCTGGCTGGTCGTGAAATGAGCGTCAATGGCGTCGGCGACCTGTACCGGCTCGATCATTCTTCCGGGGCCAAATTCACCACAGGCCATGTCACCGTCGACGGGGCCAAGCATTCTGACGCCACGACTGCCGAGGGTTGCCACATTCGCCTGTGTCGCCGCATGTTCCCACATCCGGACATTCATCGCAGGTACCGCCATCACCGGCTTGTCCGTGGCCAGCAGCACGGTGGTTGCCAGATCGCTGGCCAGACCCTGTGCCATCTTGGCCAGAATATCGGCGCTGGCCGGAACGACGACCAGAAGGTCGGCATTGCGGGAAAGCTGGATATGGCCCATCTCGGCTTCATCGGTCAGCGAGAAGATATCCTGATAGACCTTGTCTTCGCTCAGGGCGGACAGGGACAGCGGTGTGACGAACTGGGCACCGCCCCTGGTCAGCACACACCGTACCGCATAACGGCGGCGTTTCAGCTCACGGATAAGTTCGAGCGATTTATAGGCGGCAATGCCGCCGGAAATGATGAGCAGGATACGTTTGCCGTTCATGGACATGAGTTTAGCGGTTCCATTTCGTAGAACAATCAAAATTACGTAATGAGTCTGTGGATAGGTCTAGATTTTCTAATGCAGCCTTTAAATGGCTTTTTTCTGCGCTTCCCGGAGAGAGACAATGGCAATGCCGCTGATGGTGAGGATGCCACCAATCCCGAGCCGCCAGGTCATTTCATCGCCGAGGAACAGAATGCCGCCGGCAACACCGATGATCGGCACCAGCAACAGCCAGGGTGTGATCAGTGAGATGGGATAGCGTTGCAGCAGGTAATAAACCCCGCCATGCCCGAAGATGGATACCAGTACGGCGGAATAGACCAGCATGGACCAGTCGAACCAGTCGGCCGTTACCAGTGAGTTGATCTGATCTTCTTCAAACAGGAAGGAGAGGCCCAGCAAGGGCCCGAAAGAGACCGCGGATATCCAGGCATTGATGGTGAAGACATTGACGTCTTTCAGCGATTTGACGATCAGGGCAGCGATGGAAAACATCAGGGCGGCCGCCAGCACCATGACAACGGAATCCAGATTGTTGAACACGACCGGATCAAAGCCGATGACGAGTACGCCCATGAAGGCGGTGCCGATACCGGCAACCCGCCAGGCCCCGACATGTTCGCCAAAGAAGATAATCGCGAGAATGACCGAAAAGGGGACGGACAGTTTCGACAGGATGGCGATGGAGCCGACATTCTCTGCATGGTCGATGGCGTAGTAGATGAAAGTGTAGTGAACGATTCCCATGACCACACAGAAGGTCAGCAGGCGTTTCATACGGCCGGGTACGATACGCAGGAACGGCAGCAGGCAGACAGTCAGCAGGGCAAATCGCAGGCCGGTGAAAAACAGCGGTTCAAACTGATCGACCCCCAGTTTTCCCGCGACATACATCATGCCCCAGATCACGTTGATAGAGAGAATGAGGATGAGATGGGGAAGGGTCACTGAACTCTCCGGCGCGAATGCGCGTTGATATGTCCGGATTATTGCGCTTTCGGCAGCGCGTGGACAGCGCCCTTTTTCGCCGATCTGAAGGTGATGACCGCGACCCCCGCCAGAAGGATGCCGCCGCCTGCCAGAATACGCAGGGTCAGCACATCACCCAGAATGGCGACGCCGAGCGCGACGGCAAAGAACGGCAGCAGCAGAAACCAGGGTGTGACCTGTGCGACACCGTAATGGCGCAGCAGATAATAGAACGAGCCATGTCCGACGAGGGTGACCAGAAGGGCGGTATAAGCAATCGCAGCCCATTGCCAGGGCCCGGAACCGGTGAGGGCGGCCACCTGTCCTGTTTCCAGTATGGCGCTCAGCCCCAGCAGCGGACCCAGAGCAACCAGACTGACCCAGGCATTGATGGTCATCGGGCTGATGTCGGCAAGCCCGCGGGCCATGACATTGGCGCAGGACAGAATGAAGGATGTCACGATCATCATGATCAGGGCGTCCGGATATTTCAGGACTTCCGGATCGAAACCCATGACCATCACGCCGGAAAAGGCGAGGCCGATACCAAACCAGCGTTTCCAGCCGACCTGTTCACGCAGGATAACGACAGCCAGAATGACCGAAAACGGCACATGGATCTGATTGATGATCGCCAGCGAGGCGGTGTTACCGGTCCAGCTGATCGCCAGCAGGATGGTCGAATAATGCAGGACGCCGAGCGTGAAGGCGAAGAGCAGTAACCTGCGCATGCGTCCGGGTATGATTTTCAGAAAGGGAAACAGCACCAGTATCAGGACGGCAAACCGCAGGAACGAAAAGAAAATCGGCGGAAAATGGACCAGTCCCAGCTTCGTTACGACAAAATTCCCGCCCCAGATCGCGCAGATAGCCAACACAAGGAGGATATGAATGGGGCGCAAGAGGCAGTACCAAAAGAGGTGGAAGGTAATTCCGAGACTATCAGTGAGGGGAAGGCTGGCAACATCTCACTGACCGGGGGTTTGTTATAATCCTTCGATGCAGCGCCAGATGCTTATTCAGACTGCGGCATCGGATAACAACAGCCGCACCCTGAGGAGCAGCAACGCGGCGTCTCGAAGGGCTGCAACAGGTCTGGTTTTACAGGCCTATTTCAGGCGATCCACAGCGGCGCAGAACTGCTCGATCTCATCTTCTGTATTATAGCAGTGGACGGAGGCGCGGCCGAGTTTGGCAAGGCCGCGGGCTTCCATGTCCAGCCGGGTTGAACTGGCGTCACTGACGGTAATGTTGATCTGTTCTGCCCGCAGGTCTGTCTTCAGCTTCGGCAGGTCCGTGCCATCCACTGTAAAGGTGACGATTCCGCAGGGATTCGGGCCGAGGTCGCGGATGGTCACGCCGGTAATGTCTCCAAGCCGCTGGCGCAGCCGGGTGGCAAGATGCTGAATGCGTTCCCAGATCGCATCCTGCCCCAGTGCCAGCGTATAATCGACGGCGGCACCAAGCCCCAGCTGCCCGGCAATATTGTTCTCCCAGTTCTCGAACCGGCGGGCATCCGGGCGGACCCGGTATTCACCGGCAGCCACCCAGGGAGCGGCGTGATGGTCAAGCATGGGCGGTTCCAGCGTTTGCAGCAGCGAGTCCCGGACATACAGGAAGCCCGCCCCGCGCGGCCCGCGCAGATATTTCCGGCTGGTCGCGGTCAGAATGTCACAGCCAATCCGGTCAACATCGATGGGTAACTGCCCGACGGCCTGACAGGCATCCAGCAGGTAGGGAATACCGGCAGCCTTTGCCAGCTTGCCGATTTCTTCAGCCGGATTGACCAGCCCGCCATTGGTCGGCACATGGGTAATGCTGATCAGTTTCGTGCGTTTGCCGATCATCCCCGCCAGCGCCTCGACAGACAGGGCGCCGCTCTCATCGTTCGGGACGACGTCGATCTCGACGCCATATTTACGGGCAACCTGCAGATAGGCGACATAGTTTGCCGCATATTCCGCCTGTGCCGTGATGATACGGTCGCCGGGCTGGAAGGCGAAGGCATAGAAGGCCAGTTGCCAGGCAACGGTCGCATTCTCCACCAGCGCGATCTCACTGGCCTGAGCGCCGATCAGCGTGGCGATGGAGGAGTAGACAGCAGCATGCTGTGCAGCAGCTTCGCCCGCCGCCTCATATCCACCGGTCAGGGCTTCACGCTGGAAATGAGTGTTCACGGCATCCAGCACCGGCTGCGGCATCAGGGCGGCACCGGCATTGTTGAAATGCAGCACATGTCCGGTCCCCGGTGTGTCCCGGCGCAGGCGTTCGATATCCATGATCAGGCTTCTCCCGGCAGTCCCTTGGTGGTCGAATATTCAAAATGCAGCGCCTCATCCGGGTGGACGAGGGGATAGATGGCATGGGCGGCCATGGCAGCTTCGGAAAAGCCACAGAGGATCAGCTTCAGCTTGCCCGGATAGGTGGCGATATCACCAATGGCGAAGATACCGGGAAGGCTGGTCTGACTGGTCGCCGGATCGATGGTGACATGTTTGCGTGCCATTTCCATACCCCAGTCGGCAATCGGTCCGAGATTGGTGGACAGCCCGAAGAAGGGCAGCAGGCTGTCGGCTTCCAGCACCCGTTCTTCCCCTTCCAGCGTCTGAACGACCACACCCGTCAGCGCCGTACCATCGCCCTGCAGGCTGTGCAGCTGGTAGGGAATGACCATCTCGACCTTGCCCCCGGCCGTGGCGAGTGCCCGCATCCGCTCCACGCTTTCCGGCGCGGCGCGGAACTTGTCACGGCGATGGACGACGTAGATTTTCCGGGCGACTTCTGCCAGCGAGATGGCCCAGTCCACAGCGGAATCCCCGCCGCCCGCGATAACCACACGCTTGTCTGTATAGTCGGCGCGGCGTTTGACCAGATATTGCACTGCGCCACCTTCATAGGATTCCAGCCCGTCCATCGGCGGGCGGTTCGGGCCAAAGGCGCCGACACCGGCAGCGAGAATGACCGCCGTCGCTTCGATTACCGTGCCTTTTGATGTGGTCAGCCGCCAGCGACCGTCAGGCAGAGAGTCCAGTCCGGTAACCTGCTGGCCCAGATGATAAACCGGATCGAAGGGGGCGGCCTGCTGTTCAAGATTGCCGATCAGGTCAGCAGCATCAATTGAAGGGAAGCCCGGTATGTCATAAATCGGCTTTTCCGGATACAGCGCGGCACATTGCCCGCCGACCGCATCCAGCGCATCGATGACATGACATTTCAGCCTGACCATGCCGCATTCAAAAACGGCGAACAGCCCGACCGGGCCTGCGCCAATAATCGCGACATCAGTCTGATGGGGTGTGGTGGTCATGGCAGAATCCCTCTCGGCGGCAATACTGACGGCAGTGATGGCGCCAGCGGCAGAGCATTGCAAGGCTGGCGATAGCGGATTTGACGCTTTGCGACAGATATCCGGCCCTGTAGACTCTGCCTGTCAGACCTTCCGGGGTCGCTCTGTTTATCATTTCATCACGCATCGGTTCCCGTTGTTTTCACGCCTGCTCCTTACTGAATCTGACACCACAAATCTGGGTGCTGATCTGGCTGCACTGGCCCGGCCCGGCGATGTCATCGCGCTGGTCGGTGACCTTGGGGCCGGAAAGTCCGTGCTGGCACGTGGCTTTATCCGGGCGCTGGCGGGGCAGGATATCGATGTCCCAAGCCCGACCTTCACCCTGTTGCAGACCTATGAAACACCTACTGCCGTGGTCTGGCATTTCGACCTTTACCGGCTGGAAGACCCCGACGAAATCTGGGAACTGGGGGTGGAGGATGCCTTTGATGAAGGCATCAGCCTGTTTGAATGGCCGGGGAATGGCGGCAGCGCCATCCCAGCAGACCGGCTGACCATCAGTCTGACAATTCAGCCGGATGAAGCGCGGCTGGCCAACCTGTCCGGTGGCCCGTCCTGGACTGACCGCCTGAAGGGATTGCCCGGTGATGGCTGACCGTCTGGCGCTTCACGTACCGTTTCTTGAGCGGGCCGGCCGGTCAGGAGCCGACGTGTCGCTGCTCGCCGGGGATGCCTCGTTCCGGAAATATTACCGTGTCCGCCAGGCAGATGAGATAACGGTGCTCATGGACGCCCCGCCGCCGCAGGAAGATGTACGGCCTTTCGTGCGGATTGCCCGGCATCTCCGGTCGCTGGGACTGAGCGCGCCGGAAATACTGGCAGAGGATACCGGCGACGGTTTTCTGCTGCTCGAAGATCTGGGCGACGCGACCTATACCCGGCTGCTGACGGAACCGGGTGCGGATGAGGCGGCGCTCTATGAACTGGCGACCGATGTCCTGATCCATCTGCATCGCCGGGCGGATGCCGTCATTCCTGATTTACCGGCCTATGATGCTGATCTGCTGTGGCGTGAAGCCTCCCTGCTGACCGACTGGTATATGCCGGCCGTCTTTGGTGCGGAAACCGATGCCTCTGTCCGGGATGCATTCGAGGCGGCGTGGCGGCAGGTCTCCGCCGTGACAGATGCGGCACCCTGGTCGCTCGTCCTGCGTGATTACCATGTCGACAATCTGCTGCTGCTGTCGGACCGCCCGAATATCGGGCAATGCGGATTGCTGGATTTTCAGGATGCGGTGCATGGCCCGACGGCCTATGACCTGATGAGCCTGTTACAGGATGCCCGGCGGGACGTGGCGCCTGACGTCCAGAGACTTTGTCTGGACCGTTATCTCGCAGCATTTCCGGAGATCGACCGCACCGCCTTCGAAGCCGCCTACGCGGTGCTGGCGGCACAGCGCCATACCAAGGTCATCGGCATCTTCACCCGGCTTTGTGTCCGTGACGGAAAACCGGATTATCTTCGTCATATGCCGCGTCTCTGGCGGCTGCTCGAATCAGCTCTGGTGCATCCTGCCCTTGACCCTGTCGCCCGCTGGTTCGATACCCATATTCAGAAACAAGACAGAATCATACCGAGAAGCCCGTGACATCTGAAATACCTAAAACTGCCATTCTGCTTTCCGCCGGTTACGGCAAACGCATGCAGCCGCTGACCAGCGAGCGCCCGAAGCCGCTGATCGAAGTTGGTGGCCGTGCCATGCTGGACCGTGCGCTGGACCGCATGATTGATGCGGGGGTGGAGCGGGTTGTCGTCAATCTGTTCTACAAGGGAGAGATGATCCGCGATCACCTTGCCGGACGGAAGGACGTGGAGATTCTGTTTTCTGAAGAAACGGAGCTGATGGAAACCGGGGGCGGGATCAAACAGGCCTTGCCGCTGCTTGGTGACGGACCGTTCATCGCGGCGAATTCCGATACGGTCTGGCTGGATGGCCCGACAGAGGCCCTGCAACGGATGGCCGATGAATGGAATCCGGATATCATGGATGCATTGCTGATGCTGCATTCCGGCGCGGCGGCCTGGGGCTATGAAGGTGTCGGCGATTTCACCATGGATGAATATGGCAAGATCGCCCGGCGCGAGGAAACGCTGGTCGCCCCTTTCGTTTATACCGGGGTACAGATTCTGACGGCGGACCTGTTTACCGATACACCGGACGGGCCGTTTTCCATGAACCTGCTGTTCGACCGTGTGATTGAGAACGAGCGCCTTTATGGCATTGCCCATGATGGCGAATGGCATCATGTGGGAACCCCCGAACAGCTTGCAGATGCCAATCTGCGGTTCGGCGACAACGCCCCGACCAGCGGCAAATGACGGAGCTGTTCCGCCCCGGTCTCTATACAATCCCGGCGGGACAGCCTTTTGTTGATCTGCTTGCCAGCGCCGTGCTGGAGGAAACCGGGGGTGATCCGGTCGTCCTCAGCAGCTACCGGATATTTCTGCCGACGCGCCGGGCCTGCCGTTCCCTACGGGAAGCCTTCCTGCGGCTTGGCGGCGGCACGGCGATGCTGCTGCCCCGGATGACCCCGCTGGGTGATCTGGATGAAGATGAAGCACTGTTATCGGATGCGGCTCCTGTAGACGGAGAGAGCGATCTGGCCGCGCCACCGGCGATTGCCGAACTGCGGCGTATTCTGATTCTGTCGACGCTGATCCGGGCCTTTGCCGAACGCCGGGGCACCGGGCCGCAGACACCGGCGCAATCGGTTGAACTGGCCCGCGAACTGGCGCGGCTGCTCGACGAGACACAGACGGAACGGCTGGATTTTGCCAATCTCGCGGGACTGGCGCCGGACAGCTATGCCGGGCACTGGCAGCAGACCCTGACTTTTCTCGAAATCGTCACCGCCTCCTGGCCGGAGATTCTGAAGGACAGCGGCTTGCTGGACCGGGCGGTTCGCCGTAACCGGATCATCGAAAATCAGGCTAATGCCTGGGCGGCGACCCCGCCACCCTATCCGGTGATTGCTGCCGGCTCGACCGGGTCGGTACCGGCGACGGCGGATTTGCTGCGGGTGATTGCCGGGCTGCCGCTGGGCCGGGTGGTGCTGCCGGGATTTGACCGTGAAATGGAAGCCGCAGAAGCCCGTGTGGTGGGCGAGACCCATCCCCAGTACGGTATGTTGCGGCTGGTCGATCATATGGGGGTTGCCCCGGACCAGGTGGAACTCTGGCCCGGTGCGGTTGCGGAAGCAGCGGATATGGACCGCCGCAGGCTGATCAGTGAAGCCCTGCGCCCGGCAGAGACGACGGAACGGTGGCGGGACCTGAAGCCGCCGCGGGCTGATGCCCTGCTGGGTTTTGAGTTGCTGACCTGTCCGACGCCGCAGGAGGAAGCCGGGGTTATTGCCCTGCTGATGCGTGAAGCACTGGAGACACCGGCGCGCACCGTGGCGCTGGTCACGCCGGACCGTACACTGGCCCGACGGGTTTCCAGTCTGCTTGAGCGCTGGGATCTGGAGGTTGATGATTCTGCCGGGCAGCCGCTGGCATCGACTCCAGTCGGCAGCTTTCTGCTGTTGCTGGCAGAAGCGGCGGATGCTGCCTTTGCGCCGGTGCCACTGCTATCCCTGCTGAAGCATCCGCTGTCGGCACTCGGCCTGTCACCGGAACGGTTCCGGCGGGATGTGCGGGCGCTGGAAGTCGCGGTCCTGCGTGGCCCTGCTCCGGCAGAAGGTTTTGACGGCCTGCGCGTGGTGGCGTCGGTGCTGAAGGCGGATCGCCGGGCGCGCATTGAACAGATAATCGACCGGCTGGAACAGGCGCTGGGCGGATATGCGGCACTGGTCTCCGGCGGTGGCGATATCAGCGCCATGCTGACCGCCCATATCGCAGCGATGGAAGCACTGGCAGCAACGGATGAAGAAACCGGCGCGGCGCGTCTCTGGCGGGGCGATGATGGTGAAGCCTCCTCGGCCTTTCTGGAGGATATGCGTGACGCGGCGGATGACCTTCCTCCGATCGTGGCGGATGACTGGTCGGAACTGCTGACCGTCTTGCTGGCCGGGTCGACTGTCCGGCGGCGGTTCGGGCAGCATCCCAGATTGTCGATCCTGAGTCCGATGGAAGCCCGTCTGCAACAGTTCGATCAGGTCATTCTGGGCGGCCTTAATGAACAGGTCTGGCCTCCGGCAGACCGTGCCGACCCCTGGATGAGCCGCCCGATGCGGCGCGATTTCGGTCTGCCCACGGCGGACCGCCGGGTCGGGCTGGCCGCACATGATTTTGCCCAGCTGGCAAGTCAGCCCGATGTTATCATGACCCGTGCCGACCGCCGCGACGGTGCGCCGACGGTGGCGTCACGCTGGATCGACCGGCTGACCAATCTGCTGGACGGCTTCCACGACAGCGATGGACAGATGGCACTGTCCATCAAGGGACAGACTGCAACTTACCTCGCCTGGCTGCGCATCATGGACCGGCCCCTTGCGGTAGTGCCGGTTACGGCACCGGCACCGCGCCCGCCTGTTGCAGCCCGTCCGACCCAGTTGTCCGTCACCCGGGTTGAGACCTGGATGCGGGATCCCTATGCGATTTATGCTGAGAAAATTCTCGGCCTGCGGGCCTTGCCGGAGCTGGAGGAAGACCCGAGCGCGGCGGATTACGGCACTGCCATTCATGCGGCGCTGGAACAGTTCACAAAGATTTATCAGGGCAATATTCCGCTGGACGCAATCGAACAGTTGCTGCGGATCGGCCGGGATATCTTTGCCGCACAGGCCGCGCGCCCTGCGGTGATGGCATTCTGGCAACCCCGGTTCGAACGGATTGCCGAATGGTTTGTCCTGACCGAACAGAGCCGCTGGACCGGCATCGAAAATGCGCTGGTGGAATTACGGGGCGAATTGGCCATCGCGTCGCCTGCGGGCACGTTTCTGCTGACCTGCACGGCAGACCGGCTGGACCGGCTGGTCGGTGGCGGGGCCACCATTATCGACTACAAAACCGGTGCGCCGCCGCCCCGCAAGGAAGTCGAAGCCGGGTTTGCGCCACAACTACCCCTGGAGGCTGCGATTGCCCGGGCAGGTGGATTTCCCGGTCTCGGGCCGGTGGAAGTGACCGACCTTGAATACTGGCGGGTATCCGGCGGTGAAGAGGCAGGAAAGATCATTGATGTGGCGAAGGGAGCGGCGGGTGATCTCGCGACAGATGCTCTTGAAGGTCTGACCGACCGGATTGCCGAATTTGCCCGTCCGGAAACCCCCTATATCGCCCGGCCCTATCCTGCCTTCGCGCCAAAATACAGCGACTATGAACATCTGTCGCGGGTGCGGGAATGGTCGGTCAGTGACAATGGGGGCGGCGAATGAACAGCATTCTGCCACCGGGTGCGCCCGACCCGAACGAACAGCAGCGCAAGGCGGCGAACCCCCGGGCGTCGGTCTGGGTGTCGGCCTCTGCCGGGTCGGGCAAGACCAAGGTTCTGACCGACCGGGTGCTGACCCTGTTGCTGACAGGTTCTGCCCCGGAACGGGTGCTCTGCATTACCTTTACCAAGGCGGCAGCGGCGGAAATGTCGAACCGCATCTCGGCTCAGCTCGGCAAATGGTCGACGCTGCCGGACAATGCGGCACTGATTGCTGACCTGACAAAACTCCTTGGTCGTGCGCCGACGGACGCCGAACAGATTCGCGCCCGCCGCCTGTTTGCAACGGTGCTGGATACGCCGGGCGGTATGAAAATCCAGACGGTTCACGCTTTCTGCCAGTCCGTGTTGCAGCGGTTTCCGCTGGAAGCGGGGATCAGCCCGAATTTTGTCGTGCTGGATGAACGTGATGCCCGGGTGCTGCTGAAATCTGCCATTGATGATCTGATCGCGCTGGCCGGTTCCGGTGGTGATCCGGCGCTGGGTGAGGCGATGGCGGTGCTGACCCGCCGCACCCATGAGACGACATTTCCCGATCTGATCTCGGCCCTGATGGGGGAACGGGGACGGATCGCCCGGATACTCGAACGCCATGCTGATGCGTCATCGCTGCATGATGCGGTCTGTGACGTTCTCGGCCTCGACCCGGCGGTGACGCCGGCGCAGCTGGAACAGCAGTTCTGCGCCAGCGCCAGTTTTGATGATGCGGGATTGCGCCGGGCACTGGATGTGCTGGATCAGGGTGGCAAGACGGACCAGAAAAACCAGCCTGTTCTGGCCCGCTGGTTATCTGCGGACCCCGTTGCACGGCGGTCGATGATTGACGATTATCTGGGTATCTATCTTACCGGCAAGGACGAGATTCGGGCAAAGCTCTGCACCAAGGCCGTCGAGACCCTGGCACCGGGTACAGGGGATATCCTTTATGTCGAGGCTGTTCGCTGTGAGGCTTTTCTGGAAGCCCGCAAGGCGCTGACTGTCGCCGAGGCGACGCTGTCCCTGCTGACGCTGGCTGACCGTCTCAGCACCCGCTATGCCCGCATGAAGGCGCTGCGCAATGTGCTGGATTATGATGATCTGATTCTGAAAACCCGTGACCTGCTGGCGGTTGAAGGCAATGTCGGCTGGGTTCTGTTCAAGCTGGATCGCGGTATCGATCATGTCCTCGTTGATGAGGCACAGGATACCAACCCGGAACAGTGGGAAGTGATCGAACGCCTGACCGGTGAATTTTTTGTCGGAGAATCGGCGCATGAGCGCCCGCCGACGGTTTTTGCCGTGGGTGACGGCAAGCAGTCGATCTACAGCTTCCAGCGGGCTGACCCGCGAGAATTCGTCCGGATGCGGGAGCGGTTCAAGACCAAGGCAACAGCGGCAGAGCGTAACTGGGCGGAAGTGCCGCTGCAGATGTCATTTCGCTCCACCACTTCGGTACTGGCGGCGGTTGACCATACCTTCGCCAGTCCCGCTGTCAGTGATGGTGTGGCCATTGGTGAGAGTGAAATTCGTCATTATGCCTGGCGCAGCGGTGATGCCGGGCTGGTTGAACTCTGGCCGCCGGTTGAGCCGGATGTCACTGATGACCCACCGGCCTGGAAGCCGCCGCTGGAGGCTCAGCTGGGTGAAAGTGCCCCGGCGCGGGTGGCGGGCCTGATTGCCGATGATATTGCCGGACGGATTACCCGTGGTGAGATGCTGGCCAGTCGCGGGCGACCGCTCCGCGCGTCTGATTTTCTTGTGCTTGTCAGAACCCGTGGTCTGTTCGTGGAACATCTGGTGCGGGCGCTGAAGGCGCGGGATGTGGAGATCGCCGGGGTCGACCGGATGATTCTGAAGGAACAGATCGCGGTTATGGATCTGGTTGCTCTGGGCCGGTTTCTGTTGCTGCCGGAAGATGATCTGAACCTTGCCTGCCTGCTGAAAAGCCCGCTGATCGGTCTGACGGAAGACGAGTTGTTCGAGGTGGCCTGGAATCGCCCGGCACGGCTGTGGGATGCCCTGCGTGATTCTTCGCTGCCGAATGTGGTCGCCGCGACCCGCTGGCTGCACGATCTGCTGGCACAGGCAGATTATATCCGCCCCTTCGAGCTGTATGAGCGGGTGCTGGATGGTGACGGGGGGCGCAAAAAATTCCTCGGGCGGCTGGGGCAGGATTGTGCAGACCCGATCAACGAATTCATCAATCTCTGTCTTAATTTTGAGCGCAGCAACACGCCGTCCCTGCAGGGTTTCCTGCACTGGTTCGAGACCGGCGATGTCGAGATCAAACGTGACCCGGAGTCTGGTGAAAGCGACGCCGTCCGGATTATGACCGTGCATGGTGCGAAGGGTCTTCAGGCCCCGGTGGTTTATCTCCCGGATACCCTGCAGGCGCCGTCACGGGGTGCCCTGATTCAGTGGGATCCGGATAAAGAGGGTGGGGGCATGCCCCTCTGGTCACCGCAGGCCCCGCTGGACAGCGCCGAGGTGAAGCGCCGCAAGGAACTGGGCAAGGTGATGCGGGATGCGGAATATCGTCGGCTGCTCTATGTCGCGATGACCCGGGCTGAGGACAGGCTGTATATCTGCGGCTGGAAGAACCGGCAGAAAGAGCCGGAGGGCTGCTGGTACAATCTGATCCTGAATGGCCTCGAAGGTAACGCCGCGGAGATTACGGATGCCCGGTTTGAGACCCCGATATTGCGGTTGGAAAACGACCAGACACGGGAGCCCTCGACCGAACAGCATGATCTGACCGAAACTCGTATTCTGCCATTGCCGGACTGGGCGCTGCGGTCTGCCCCGATTGATCCGGAGCCGTCTGACCCGCTAAGTCCGTCGCGACCGGATGAGGAAGATCCGCCGGTCCGCTCGCCGCTGACGGACGGGGATAACCGGGACCGCTTCCTGCGTGGCAAGCTGGTTCACCGGATGCTGCAAAGCCTGCCGGATATTGACCCGGCCCGTCGCGGTGATGTGGGGGCGGCCTATCTGGCGCAACCGGGCCACCGGCTGAGTGAAAGCCAGCAGGAAGCCATTCTGACGGAAACCCTGGCGGTCATGACCAGACCGGATTTTGCCGATCTGTTTACCGGGGCTGCGGTCGCCGAGGCTCCGATTGTCGGGACGGTACAGACGCAGGCCGGTCCGCGTGTTGTCTCCGGCCAGATTGACAGGATTGTGATCACCGATGACCGGGTGCTGGTGGTCGATTACAAGACCAACCGCCCGCCACCGACAGACGCCGCCGACGTGCCGATGATCTATCTCCGGCAGATGGCGCTCTACCGGCTTTTGCTGATGACGATTTATCCGGGAAAAACAGTTGATTGCGCTTTGTTATGGACGGACGGACCAATTCTGATGAGACTCCCCGTTGAGTCGATGGAACGTGCCGCGCCTTGACGTGTCGCCGTTCCGGTCCCAGATATCGGGCAAATGAACCCACCCCTGCGCCGCCGATGATCGGACGGCCCCACGACAAGGATGATAAAACATGAGCACCAAGGCAGTTTCCGACGATAGCTTCGATGAAGACGTTCTCAAATCCGACCACCCGGTTCTGGTCGATTTCTGGGCAGAATGGTGTGGCCCCTGCAAGCAGATCGGCCCGGCTCTGGAAGAACTCGCTGCCGAACTTGGTGACAAGGTAACGGTTGCGAAGGTCAATATTGATGACAACCCGATGACCCCGTCCAAGTACGGCGTCCGCGGCATCCCGACGCTTATGCTGTTCAAGGGTGGCGATGTTGCCGCAACCAAGGTTGGTGCGCTGCCGAAAAGCCAGCTGTTTGACTGGGTCAAAGGCGAGATCTGAGCCAGACTCGTTATCTGACTGAATAAAAAGCCCTCATCCTGAAACAAGTTCGGGATGAGGGCTTTTTCATGTCTGACGGGCTGGCTCTGTCGCTCAGGCTATCGTCGCGTGCCAGTCACAAATCGCCTTCAGCAGGGCGGCGGGTTGTTCCACTGGGGTCATATGGCCGCAATCCGGGATGATGGTGAGGGTGGCATTCGGGATGCCGTCGCGCAGCTCCTCGGCTTCCTCGATGCCGCGCAGACGGTCCTGATCGCCGGTTACGACCAGCGTCGGGCAGGAGATGTTGCCGAGTGTCGGGCGTTCATCTGTGCGCCGGATAGACAGCTGGTTGAGGAAAGCCTGCCGTCCCAGACGTATCGACATGGCATGCAGGCGTTCGATAAGCACCTTGTTTGTCTCGATATCCGGATGCAGGGCACGGGACAGGGCCTTGCGCGAAATCCCCCTGTAGGTCCGGGTTTCCTGAGCCGCCAGCGCGACCCGGTTACGCTCGCGCCGGACATCCGTGTCACCACGGGCAGATGAGTTGATGATGACCAGCCCCTGTATAAGATCAGGGGCCAGCAGCGCCAGTTTCCGGGCGGCAAATCCACCCATGGAAAAACCGATGGCCAGCGTCGGGCCGGTCAGGCTGGCGGCAAGAGTCTGCGCCATCTGGTCGAGGTCGCCGGATGCTGACAGATCACCAAACCGGCAGTCACCAATATCTGCCAGTCCCGGCAGGATATCGCTCCATAAATCATCATCACACATGAATCCGGGCAACAGGATAATACCCGGTCTGGCCGGGGCAGGCTTTACCATCAGGTAATCTCCTCAATGATTTTCCGCAACCAGACATGGGCTGCATCATTGTCTGTACGCCGATGCCAGTACAGGGACCAGTCAAAACCGGATTCTGTCAGCGGAGAAGGGGAGAACGTCAGATTGCGTCCTGTAACAAGGCGGGTTGCGATGCTTTCGGGAACGACCGCCAGCAGTTCGGTCTGTTCAATGATTTCCGGCAGGGCAAGCCAGTGCGGCAGGGTCAGCACGATCCGGCGTTTCAGGCCGGCGGCGGCCAGCTGGCGGTCGATAAAGCGATCATCCAGCGGGCTTTGTGAGACCCGGATCTGCGGCAGGGAGGCAAATGTCGCGGCTGTCAGTGTGGTGTTATCCAGTGCCGCTTCGGCACGGGTGAGGCAAACCAGCCGGTCAACGAACAGGATTGCCTGCCGGATCGACTTCGGTGCTGACAGGCCGGTTGAAACCGCGAGGTCAATATCCCCCCGTTCCAGTGCATCGACGGTAGCTTCCGGCGACAGATGGACAACTTCGAGGCTGATGCCCGGTGCTGTTTCCGCCAGATGCTGAAGCAGTTTCGGCAGGATGAGGGCAGACAGCAGGTCAGACAGCCGCAGGCGGAAGGTCATCTGGCTGACGGCAGGGTCAAACCCCTGCGGTTCCTCGATCAGCCGGTTGATTTCCTTCAGCAGCCGGCTGACCTCAGGTGCCAGCTGGATCGCGCGTTCCGTCGCTGCCATGCCGCCGCCCTGGCGGACCAGCAGGTCATCGCCAAACAGATAACGCAGCCGGCTGAGAGCCGCACTCATTGCCGGCTGGCCAAGACCAAGCAGGTCGCCCGCGCGCCCGACATGGCGGGTTCGCATCAGGGCGTCAAAGGCGACCAGCAGGTTCAGGTCAACACGGCGCAGATTCATCCGGTCATTCGGTCAGGGCCGCCGCCAGTTCCGTGAAGTCTGAAGTGATGAGGTCCGGCTGGTGCGGAGTTTCGCCAAAGGGCCGTTTGCGGCGGTCAATGAAGGCGGCGCGCATACCCCAGCATTTCGCCCCGATGCAGTCAAAGGCGTGATTGGCAACGAACAGGCAGTTTGAGCGGTCTTCACCGATGATTTCGGCCGCCGTCGCATAGGTTTTCCAGTGCGGTTTGAAATAACCGGATTCCTGAACCGAAATCACATGGTCGAAGGGAAAACCGATATGGGGCTTTGCGGCTTCCAGCATGTCGCGGTCACCATTCGACAGAATGGCGAGCTTGTAGCCAGCCTCGCGCAGGCGGGCCAGTGCCGTCAGCACATCCGGAAAGGGTTTCAGTTTTTCAATCTCGCCGACCAGCCAGCGAACTTCGTCCTGTGTGTAGCTGATGCCGCAACGGTCCATGACAAAACTGACAGCGCGGTGGCCGATCTCGCGGTAGGGGGTATGGCCGCGATCGCCAAGCGCATCGATCATTGAGTTTTCGAAATGGGTGCGCCGCCACCAGGTCACAAAACGATGGGCTTCACCATCCCAGCCTTTTTTCTTCAGAAACGGCGTGGCGATTTCAGTGAGGCCTTTCTGCATATCGACGATGGTGCCGTATTGATCAAAGACCAGAACACGGGTTTCACGGGCGAGAACGGATACTGAGGTCATGAATTATCTCCGGTAAGGGGATGACCCTTATCATCTGGAAATAGAAATTATCAAAATCGATATTAAAAATCATTATATTAATAGAAATGATATATTGGAGATGATCATTCTATGTCTCCAATTGATGCAGGGCAGATATTCGCCCCTGTACATCACTACGCCTCGTCGCTAAATCAGAGACATGGATATTAACTGCAGGTGATGAGGAGAATTTCCGTGATGAAACTGACTGTAGCCGCGACGACTGTTCTGCTGGCCGCCGGGATGTTTGCCGGTGCCGCACAGGCTGCCGGTGATGCGGCCAAGGGCAAGACCGTCTTCAAGAAATGCGCTGCCTGTCATTCGTTTGATGCTGAACAGAGAAAGCCGGGACCGACGCTGGCCGGGCTGTTCGGGCGGAAAGCCGGTGTTGTTGAAGGTTTCAAATATTCCAAGGATATGGTCGCCGCAGGTGAAGCCGGACTGGTCTGGAATGAACAGGGCTTTGTTGATTACATGGCCGACCCGAAAGGATATATCGGCAGCTTTATTGACAAGAAAAAAGCCGCCACCCGCATGGCATTTGCCGGTCTGAGGAAAGAGTCCGAGCGCGATGACCTGCTGGCTTATATGCTGGAACAGACGAAGTAAGCGCCGGTTTCATACACTGGTGTAACTGGTAAAGAAAAAGGCGGTGCCCGGGGGCACCGCCTTTCGTGTTTGTGGACCAGATAACCGGATCAGGCGGGTTCACCCTCACGGCGACGGCGCTGGATCATGATCAGCCCCGCCAGCAGGATGAGTGCCGGAATGTAGAAAACTTCCTTTGGCATCCGCTCTGACTCGACTTCGACTTTCTTGATCACCCAGTCCAGATCAATGCCCTGTTTTTCGGCATAGCCGCCGAAGGTGACATTATCGACCATGGTCTTGCCGTCAGTGGTGATTACTTCGATCCCGGCGGCTTTGGCCAGACGTTCAGCACCCGGTCCGGCCGGACCCAGCGGCAGGCTGACTGTTTTCTCGACAATCTTGCCGGATCCCAGTTCCTCACCTTCAAGGGTGGCCCGGATGGCGCCATCAGCCGGAGAGGATTCTGCCAGTTGCACAATGGTTGCCGGATCGACCTTCTGATAAGGCTCTTCGACGATATCCAGCCAGAATCCGGGCCGGAACAGGGTGAAGGCGATGATCAGCAGCAGAGCCGATTCCCACATTTTGGACCGGGCAAAGAAATAGCCCTGTGTCCCCGCGGCGAACAGCAGCATGGCTATGGTTGCCACCACAAAGACAAACCCGGCCTGTACCCAGCCCACGTCAATCAGCAGAAGGTCCGTGTTGAAGATGAACAGGAAGGGCAGGGCAACGGTTCGCAGCGAATAGAAGAACGCCGTGAACCCGGTCTTGATCGGGTCCGCATGGGCGACGGCCGCCGCTGCAAAAGAGGCCAGCCCCACAGGGGGCGTCACATCCGCCATGATGCCGAAGTAGAAGACGAACAGATGCACCGCGATCAGGGGGACGATCAGCCCGTTTGAGGCACCAACCTCAACGATGACACCGGCCATCAGTGAGGAGACGACAATGTAGTTTGCCGTTGTCGGCAGACCCATGCCCAGGATCAGCGAGAAGATCGCCACCAGTATCAGCATGAAGATGAGGTTGCCGCCGGACAGGAACTCAATGAACTCCCCGACGATCTGATGTGCACCGGTCAGCGAGATGGTGCCGACAATGATACCGGCAGCGCCGGTTGCCACGGCAATCCCGATCATGTTCCGGGCACCGGCAATCATGCCGTCGATAACCTCGTCCCAGCCCTGCCGGAATGAGGCGCCGAGATCACCCCGTGCCCGCATCATGGCTTTCAGCGGATGCTGGGTCAGCTGGATGAAGATCATACCGATGGTGGCCCAGAAAGCGGCCAGGCCCGGTGACAGACGTTCGATCATCAGGCACCAGATCAGCACCAGAATCGGCAGCAGGAAGTAGAAACCTGCACGGGATGTCGGGCCGGTCTCCGGCAGCGAGACGACTTCGGCATTCGGATCATCTTCTTCCAGATCCGGTGCGCGGGCCGACACATACAGCAGGCCGAGATAAGCGACAACGAACAGGACGGCCACCGCATAGATGGTTGCCTGACCAAAGACATCCTTGGTCCAGCCGAGACCGTAATAGATCCCCATGGCAAGGGCGCCGGTAATCACGAAACCCAGGATGATACCCGTCAGCTTCTGGATCAGGGTCTTGGCAACACCCGGTTTCGGCAGGCCCTTCATATTCGCTTTCAGGGCTTCCAGATGGACGATGTAGAACAGCGCGATATAGGAGATGACAGCCGGCAAAAGCGCATGTTTGACGACTTCGAGATAACTGATGCCGACATATTCGGTCATCAGGAAGGCCGCAGCCCCCATGACCGGCGGCATGATCTGGCCGTTCACCGAGGAGGCAACTTCAACCGACCCGGCTTTCTCTGCCGAGAAGCCGACACGTTTCATCAGCGGAATGGTGAAGGTACCGGTGGTTACCACATTGGCGATGGAAGAACCGGAAATCAGGCCGGTCATGGCAGAGGACACAACAGCCGCCTTGGCCGGACCGCCCCGCAGATGGCCGAGCATGGCGAAAGCCAGCTTGATGAAATAGTTGCCGGCACCGGCCTTGTCGAGCAGGGAGCCGAACAGGACGAACAGGAAGACCATCGAGGTCGAGACGCCGAGGGCGACACCAAAGACGCCTTCAGTCTGCATCCAGAAATGCCACATCGCCTTGTCCAGGGAGGCACCTCTCCACTGGATGACTTCCGGCATGAAGGGCTGATGACCGAAGAAGACATAAATCAGGAAAACCGACGCCACGATAACCAGCGGCAGGCCAAGAGACCGGAAAGTTGCAATCAGCACGGTGATCATGCCGAGGACGGAAACAACAATATCAGCGGTGATTGGCAAACCAGGCCGTGTCGATATCGATCCCTTGAAGACAACAAGATAGAGACAGCAGGCTGCTCCGATCAGCGCCAGGCCCCAGTCATAAAAGGGGACGCGATCGCGGGGAGAGCCTTTGAAAAGGGGATAGGCCAGTGCGGCCAGAACCAGGGCAAAAGCAAGATGTATGGCGCGCGCCTGATCCGAAGGGAACAGCACGACATTGCCGAATATTTCTGCCAGCAAGAAGGGTACGTCGGAGGCGATATAGAGCTGAAACAGCGACCAGGTCAGCGCAATCCCGGCTATCAGCTTGCCGACGAAGCCGGTTGGTGCCCGTGCACCCGTATCCGACGAGGCTACGAGATCATCGAGATCAATATCATCGATTGCCGCCCCGCCTTTTTTATTCGTATCCGCCATGATCTTCCCCCTTGAAGTGCCTGGTTTTGCCTATGTCTTTAACGAGTCGGGCGGATGACGGGGGCACCAGGCGGCACCCCCGTCGACCCGGTAATCAGCCTTACTTGATGAGGCCGAGTTCCTTATAGGCTTTCTCTGCGCCCGGATGCAGCGGGGCAGTGAGGCCATCCTTGACCATCTGTTCAGCTTTCAGATTGGCGAAAGCCGGATGCAGTTTGCGGAAATCGTCGAGGTTCGACATGACCGCCTTGGCAACCACATAGGCAATTTCATCGGATACGGCTGATGATGAAACGAAGGTTGCACCGACACCGAAGGTCTTGGTGTCGTCCGGATTGCCGGCATACATGCCGCCGGGGATGTCCGCAAAACGGTAGTAAGGATTGGCACCGACCAGCTTGCTCGGAATATCGCCGGTTACAGCAACGATGTTTGCATCACAGGAAGACACGGTTTCCTGAACCATCGAAGCCGGATGGCCGACCGTCATGAAGTAAGCGTCGATCTTGTTGTCGCAGAGTGCCTGACCAAGTTCTGCCGACTTCATTTCTGATGCCAGCTTCAGATCGTCACGCTTCCAGCCATATTCGGCTTCCAGAACTTCCCAGGTGGCGCGGACGCCGGAACCCGGATTGCCGATATTGACGCGTTTGCCCTTCAGGTCTTCAAAGCTTTTCACACCGGCTTCCTTGCGGGCAACCACGGTGATCGGCTCGGCATGAACGGAGAACATGGACCGCAGGTCCTTGTATGCCCCGGCTTCCTGGAAAGCGCCGGTACCATTGTAGGCATGGTACTGCACGTCTGACTGGGCGACGCCGAATTCCAGCTCGCCAGCCTTGATCGTGTTGATGTTATAGGCAGAACCACCGGTCGATTCAGCGGAACAACGAATGCCGTGTTCTTTGCGGCCTGCATTGACCAGACGGCAGATTGCACCACCGGTCGGGTAATACACGCCGGTGACACCACCGGTACCGATGGAAATGAAAGTCTGTTGTGCCGATGCGCCGGTCGCGGCAAGCGACAGGCCTGCAACGGCGACGGTAGCAATGAGTGTTTTTTTGAGGATCATGAACCCCCTCCTGTTTTCGTGTGTGACTGTTTGCATAGGTTCGCCCTGACGGTGCCGGTTTTCTGGCGGAAGTCAGAGCCGATCATGGTATGACCGCACGAACGCACTGTCGTTCAGCGCATCCGGTTTTCTGGTCCGGAGCACAAGGCACCGAATCAGAGATTTTCGGAATTGTTTCTGGAGCGTGTTATCGCTCAAGCAAAACCCCCTGTTATTCGAACAACGGTTGTCTGGACTTGCTGGTTTGTCCGCTCGTCTTCTGCAATCCGTATTCGTTTGTCGACGGAAATACCGTCAGAAGAAAAGTGTACCAGCTTGCCTAGCCATGGCAAGAAATCACGTTTCCGGCCAGATTACCGGCTGCCGGGCAGAACCGCATCGACCGCATCACCCAGTCTTTCAACGATGGCGGACAGATCCTGCTCCGTAACGATGAAGGGCGGGGCCAGCAGGATGTGATCGCCGGTCCGTCCGTCGACGGTTCCCCCGCCGGGATAGCACATCAGACCGCGCTTCATGGCCTCGGTCTTGATCTTCCCGTTTACGGATGCTGCCGGGTCCAGCGGTTCCTTGCTGGACCGGTCGGCAACCAGTTCCAGTCCGCGAAACAGCCCCCGGCCGCGAATATCACCGATATTCGGATGATTGCCGAAACGGTCCTGCAGCAGGGCGTCCAGCCGGTCACCCATGGCTGTGACATTGGTCAGCAGATCCCGGTCCTGTATTTCCTTCTGCACGGCAAGGGAGGCTGCACAGGCCAGGGCGTGCCCCATATAGGTATGGCCATGCTGGAAGAAGCCGGACCCGTTGACAAAGGCATCATAGATTTTCTTCCGGACAATCGTCGCGCCAATCGGCTGGTATCCGGCCCCCAGACCCTTGGCGATGGCGACCATGTCAGGCAGAATTCCCTCCTGATGAAAGGCAAACAGATCGCCGGTCCGACCCATCCCGCACATCACTTCATCCAGAATAAGCAGAACCCCATATTTGTCGCAGATTTCCCGAATGCGCCGGAAATACCCCTCAACTGCGGGTACAGCCCCCATGGTCGCACCGACAACAGGCTCTGCGACAAAGGCAGCGACCTGATCTTCTCCCAGTTTCAGGATGGTCTCTTCCAGCTCTCCGGCAACCCGCAGGCCATAGGCCTCGTCGGTTTCCCCTGCTTCCTTCCAGCGCCAGGCATGACAGGGGGCAATGTGGGACGTGACGGGCAGCAGGACCGGTTCAAATTGCTGACGTCGCCACATATTGCCGCCCGCAGACAGCGCGCCAAGCGTGTTACCGTGATAGCTCTGACGCCGGGCGATAAAATGGCGGCGCTGTGGCTGGCCGATTTCAACAAAATACTGTCGGGCCATTTTCAGGGCGGTCTCGACAGCCTCGGACCCGCCGCTGACAAAATAGACCCGGTCCAGATCATCTCCAGCCTGCCGGGTCAGAAAGTCGGCCAGTTGCTCCATCGGCTGATTGGTAAAAAAACCACTATGGGCAAAGGCCAGCTGATCCAGCTGTTCATGCATAGCCTGGCGAACGGCTTCGCTGGAATGGCCAAGACAGGACACCGCCGCACCGCCACTGGCATCAATATACCGCTTTCCGGTGGCGTCGATCAGTTCGATGCCATCACCCCGGACAGCCTGCGGCATGGTGCCTCTGGTACTGCGATGAAAGACATGATCCATGGCCGGTTTCCTCCAAGATGCTGCGGGAAGCTTATCGGGAATCTGTGGAATGGCACAACCAGATTGCCTATGACGCGTTGATCGCACCGCGCGGGCTGGCTAAAGTCGCGCATCGAAATTACCCGGCAGAACCCAGATTATGGATATCAAGGACCACATCCGCAGCGTGCCCGACTTTCCGAAGCCCGGCATTCTTTTCTATGACATTTCCACCCTGCTGGCTGACGCCGATGCCTGGCAGGTTGCCCTTGGTCGTCTGGCCAGAATTGTCCGGGGGTTTCAGCCTGACCTGCTGGTCGGCATTGAAAGCCGGGGGTTCCTGGTTGCTGCCCCCCTGGCACTGAAGCTGGGCAGCGGGTTTGTGATGGTCCGGAAACAGGGCAAGCTTCCCGGCAAGACAATTCCGTTCGAATATGAACTCGAATACGGTACGGATACGGTGGAAATTCAGGAAGATGCCATCAAGCCCGGTCAGCGGGTGGTGGTGCTGGATGATCTGCTGGCCACCGGCGGCACGTTGCAGGCGTCCATTGATCTGCTGCGCAAGGTTGGTGCCGATGTTGTCGGGGCAGCCTGTCTGATCGAACTGACTTTCCTGAATGGCCGTGACCGGCTGGATGTCCCGTTCGAGGCGCTGGTCGCCTATGACTCCTGACCATCCGTCGGGGCTGGTTGATGCGGCAATGATTGAGGATGTCCGGCAGAATGTTTCTGCCGGGGCTGCGGACAGTCTGTACGCAGATTTTTTTGCAGAAGTCAGAAATCACGGTTTAACGGATCAGGATAACCAGCCGGTTGATATGGCCGTGATGGCAGACCGGGCGCATTCCCTGAAAAGTGTCTGCGGCACGTTTGGGCTTGTCGGCCTCGCTGAGATCGCACGGGAAATCGAATTCTGCTGTCTGAAGGATGACAAGGACCGTGCCCGGCAGCTGACACTGGATTTTCAGTCTGTAGCCGAGGTTTCTATCCGTGAGGCGCAGTCGGTTCTTGAGGGGGCAAACTGAGAACCTGAGAACCGGATTCAGGTTTTTGGTGTATCACCCGCCTGATCAGTTTCCTGCCAGGCTGCCAGTTTCCGGTAAAGCGTTGACGGGCTGACATCCAGAGCCTCAGCCGCTTTCGGTATATTGCCGTCCATCTGCGCAATCGCAGCTTCAATGACCCGTCGTTCAACAAGGCGCAGCGGTTCAATCGGGCCTGAAGCGGCCTCCACGGGTCGCTGGCCGGTATCAGTCGCCCGCCGCATCATGCGTCGTTGCTGGTTTGGACTGGTGTTGATGGCCGCTGCAATTTTTTCCGGCAGCATTGTTATGCTGACCCGCTCTCCGTCGTTCAGAACAACCACATTCCGCAGGGTGTTTTCCAGCTCACGCACATTGCCCGGCCAGTCATATTGCTGCAGTGCCTGACGGGCAGATTCGTCAAACCCGGAGAAGGTTTTCCCTTCTTCGTTGCAGATCCGCGCAAGGACATGATCGGCAATGTCGAGGACATCACTGTCACGATCCCGGAGTGGTGGTAACAATACGGGGATCACATGCAGCCGGTAATACAGGTCTTCGCGAAAACGCCCGGCCATGACTTCTTTCCAGGGATCGCGGTTAGTCGCACAGACGAAACGGACATCGACACTTTCATCTGCGCCGCCACCAACCTTCTGAAATCGCCCGGTCTGGATGAATCGCAGCAACTTTGTCTGCAGTGGCATCGGCATTTCGCAGATTTCATCCAGGAACAGGGTTCCTTTGTCGGCCCGGGTTGCAGCTCCGTCACGATTGGAGACGGCACCGGTAAAAGCCCCTTTTACATGGCCGAATATCTCGCTTTCCATCAGCTCGCCGGGAATGGCACCGCAATTAATCGCGACCAGAGGCTGGGCATGGCGTGGTGAGCGGCTGTGGACTGCCTCGGCAGTCAGTTCCTTGCCGGTCCCGGATTCGCCGGTCACAAAGACGGTAGCCTTGGACGAGGCAGCACTTTCGATAATGCGGTAGACCGCCTGCATGGGCAGGGATGAGCCGATGAAGCGGCAATATTCCCGGCGATCAAATGTGTCGCGATAAGTCGCGACGATCGTCCGCAATGATGCCTGCTCCATTGCATTGCGCAAGGTGACAACCAGCCGGTTGGCGGTGAAAGGTTTGACGAGAAAATCCGTCGCTCCGGCCTGCATGGCCTCGACGGCGACATTGACCGATCCGTGGGCTGTAATGACGATCACCGTATCGGCGAGATCTTCCTGCCGGATGGTACGCAGTATATCGAGGCCGTCCATATCCGGCAGCTTGAGATCAAGCAGCACTGTGGATGGACGCAATTGGCGCAGGGCTTCCAGTGCTTCTGTGCCCGTGGCGACGGTATGCAGGTTGACGGGCTCGTCGCGCAGATACTCAGCATAGACCCGCGATAGTGAGAGTGTGTCTTCGACGAGCAGAATGTCCGGCAAGGGATCCGGCATATGGTTTGGTCCTGTAGTACGGCCTTTCGGTATGAATCCGGCAGAACTCAGGACTTGCACGCAAAAAAACATGAAAACCCGAAACAGAAAACGCCCGCCGATTTAATCGGCGGGCGTTCCCGTCATCCAATCCTGAGGATCAGATTACATGCTCAGGTTGGCCAGGCCACGGGCGTCGGTGGCAACTTTCTTGCGCTCGGCGTCCGGCAGCGGGATCAGACCCTTGTCTGCGAGATAGCCTTCCGGGCCCCATGCCTTTTCAGCGGTGAACTCGTTCAGGTATTCAGTGATACCGGGAACAACACCGACATGAGCTTTCTTCACGTAGAAATACAGTGAGCGGGACACCGGATAGGAGCCATCTGCGATGAGCTCGAATGTCGGGTCGACACCGTCAACAATGCTGCCCTGCAGCTTGTCAGCGTTCTGGTCAAGGAAGGAGAAGCCGAAGATACCGAAGGCATCCGGATTGGCGTCGAGTTTCTGAACGATCAGATTGTCGTTTTCGCCGGCTTCAACATAGGCACCATCTTCACGGATCGAACCGGCAGCGGCACCAAAGGCTTTTTTGTCGAGGGCCTTCATGAACTTGTTGGCCTTCGCGCCGCCTTCCATGGCGAGTTCAACGAAAGCATCACGGGTTCCGGACGTCGGCGGCGGGCCGAGGACTTCGATTTTCTTGGCCGGAAGTGACGGGTCGATTTCGTTCCACATCTTGTACGGATTGGCGACCAGCTTGCCATCAACCGGGACTTCACGTGCGAGAGCGAGGAAGATCTGCTCAAGGGTCACGGTCATCTGCGGGGACTTCTTCGAGTTGGAGAAGACGATGCCGTCAAAGCCAACCTTGACTTCAGTGATGTCGGTGACGCCATTCTTTGCGCAAAGTTCGACTTCCGAAGACTTGATGCGGCGGGAAGCGTTGGTGATGTCCGGGTGGTCAACGCCAACACCGGCGCAGAACAGTTTCAGACCGCCACCGGAACCCGTGCTTTCAACAACCGGGGTCTTGAAGGAGGTGGAGCGGCCGAATTCTTCAGCAACAGCCGAGGAAAACGGGAAAACCGTTGACGAACCGACGATGCGGATCTGGTCGCGGGCTGAGGCCGACTGGGCCATGGTGGTTGCGACAACTGCCGTAATCGCAAATGCGAGGGTTTTCTTGAACACTGGGGACTCTCCGAGTTGGTTCCAAATTTGGGATACCGCAACGAAATATGTGCGGCGAACGATGCCTTCCTACAGAGGGAGCGTTACAGCTTTGTGACAAAAAATGACGATGTCGAAATTTGTTGCCGGACCGACCGTCAGCCTGCAGCCTCCTCCCTGACCGGAGACATGCGCGAAATGACAGACGATATCCTTTATCAGCAGGCAATCAGACACCTCGCTGCCGGAAGACACTGGCAGGCGGAACTGGTCGCCCGGAAAATGCTGTCACGCGATATGGCTGATCCGCAGGCATGGATGGTTCGGGCACAGTATTGCCAGCGATCCGGGAACCGGGCAGGTGCCATTGCGGCCTGTCAGCAGGCTGGGCAATCTGCGGGAAGCCGGCCGGATATTCTGCAGGCACTGGGCTCGCTGTATGCCGGACTTGGCTTGCGGGAGGAGGCGGATGCAGTTTATGCGCGCCTGCTGGAAGCTGATCCGGAAAACCTGCCCGGTCTGGTCAATCGCGGAAATGTCCAGCTTGGGCTGGGCAATGCAGCGGCCGCAGCCGAATATCAGCGGCGGGCCATCGCGCTTAATCCCGGATTGCCGGAAGCCTATTATAATCTGGCCTCAGCCCTGTTCCATTCAGGTAAGACAGAGCAGGCCTTTGATGCCTATGAGTGGCGCTGGAAAGTCAGTGCCTTCACGACCCGGGCACCGGATTTTCGTCAGCCACGCTGGCAACAGGGAGAGACCACAGACGGATCTTTGCTGATCACCCCGGAACAGGGGCTGGGTGACAGCATTCACTTCATCCGGTTTGCCGGAATGGCAAAATCATACTTCCGTCAGGTCTTTGCGGAAGTACCGCGGCCCCTGATCCGGCTGTTCAGGGATGTGCCGGGTATCGACGGGCTTGTGCCCTATGGCGGGCCTTATCCGGAATTTGATCGCTGGGCGCCACTGCTCAGCCTGCCGCATCTGATGAATCTGAAACGGGACAGCTATCCGAAGCCCCCCTATCTGTCCGCATCAGGGGACAGGTCACCGGACCGAAATAAAGAGGACAGGTTAAGGGTCGGGTTCTCATGGACCGGTAATCCGCTGTCGCGCAACAATCATCTCCGCAGTTCAACGTTTGCAGATTTTCTGCCGCTTTTGCACCGACAGGATATCCGCCCGGTAAATTTGCAGAAAGATACGCCACCGGGACAGTTCTCTCATCCCGCCCTTCGGGAGCAGGTCACTGATCCGATGCCGGGGGTGAAGGATTTTGCGGATACCGCAGACATCATCAGTGGTCTCGACCTGGTGGTGACTGTCGATAATGTGGTTGCGCATCTTGCCGGTGCGATGGGGGTGCCGGTTCTGGTGCTGCTGCCGACCCTGCCGGACTGGCGCTGGGGTCTGACCGGAGATCGCACCTTCTGGTATCCGTCAATGCGTCTGTATCGGGAAGACAGGGTGCAAGGCTGGAAGTCGGCTTTCGCGGCAGTCGAACAGGCGATCTCGGAAATTACAGGCTCATCATCCTGAGCCGGGCATTCAGCGATTGGTCATCAGGTCGAGTGGCTGTACGAACTGGAAAACACGGCGGGATTCAGCGAAACGAATCTCGATCATGCCGTGATAGGGGTCGCCGAACAGATCACGCACATTGTCGAACTTGCGCACTTCCATTTCCATTGCCAGACCACTGGCCGGATCTGTGCCGCGCCAGAGACTGATTTCGTTCTGTCTCCGGCCACCGGCCATCAGCTGTACCTTGTCCCGGCTATAATCGGTCGTCGGGCCGTACTGACTGGCAAGATATCCGGAGATACGTTCAAAGGCATCGGACCGGAACAGGGCATACATTGCGGCAGCAATGCCGTCCTGATAAATGACGACGGCTTTCTGTCCGGTATAGATGATGGAATTTGCCACGAAATCAGGCCGGATTTCACGGGGCCATTTCACATTTACAACGCAGGCTCTGATTCGCTCTTTCTTGTGACGATAGACATATTTCAGACATTTGGTGTCTTCGGCATCATAGATGTCGCGACGATGGCCGAGATGCATCAGCTCTGAAAAGGCAAAGGTGCGGGGCTCAACCGCGGGGGCCGTTGTCCAGGCGGGTAAGGGTAATTCGCGTGACGGTGCCGGGCCGACTTCCAGCGAGGCCGTCTGCACGACTTCTTCGCTGGCGGTCTCTGGGACCATCTGACGTGGCATGGGTGGCGGCGGCGTTGTGGGTTCGGTCGGCGCCGGGGGCCAGGCTCCCGCCACGATCTTTTTCTCGCCGGGGAAAAAGGCGGTTTTGGGCGCTGGTCTGGTTTCGGGAGCTGCGGATGTGACTGTCGCGGTCACGGCCTTTTCATCCAGGGTCCGGCTGGCCAGAACTTCCGGTTCTGCGTCGGCTTCGGTTTCCGGTGTCTCATCGGTGCTGCTGCCAAAACTGAACAGACTGGCGACACGGTTGAAGAAGTCGGGTTCAGGGACTTCTTCTTCTATAGCCACAGTCGGTTCCACTGTTGCGACCGGCGTTGCCACAGGCTGAACAGAGACAGGTTCAGCGTCGGCTTGTGCCAGAATTTCCGGGTTCTGCGGTGTGAATTCGACAGCATCCAGTGCGGAAGGTTCCGCCATTTCAGGCTTGCTTGTCTTGCTCGGGGAGGACGGTCCGGCGGCTTTCTCAGCACTAGGAGAGGCCGGATTTTCCGAAGCTGCCAGCGTATCAGCCGGCTCGGATGTCTCCGCAGTAAACAATTTTCCGATCACATCAAGCAGGTCAACCCGTTGCCCGGACTCAGGTTCGGCTGTTTCCGCTATAACAGGTTGTACGTCTATAGGCGGGTCCACTACTTCCGGGGTCTTCGGAGACGGTAAAAGTGCCGGCGCGGGCTTTGCAACAACGACCGGTTTTTCCGCAGTAGCAGTAACCGGTGCCGTCTCGACCGCGGGAGCGGTTTCAACCGCAGGTTCCGGTGTCAGGAGCTTCCCGAGAGATGCGATAAAATCTGCCGGGCTGGCATGGACAGGGGTTGCCGTTTCGTCGGCCGGGCCGGTTGCCGGTGGTACTTCTGCAACCGGAATTTCAGCGGGCAGGACATCGGTTGGCGCAGGCTGTACGGGCTCGTTCAGGGATTGCGCCAGTTCCGTCAGGTCAAGACCGTTTGTCGCGTCAACCGGTTCGGCAATATGGAGCGGTGCTGGTTCCGGTTTGACGGGAGAAACAGTTGCAGGAGGTTCCGGTGTTGTCTTTGCTGCCACAGCATCCGGAGTGGCCGGCGGGTCAACGGGTTCTGCCGCGGAGAACAGATTACCCAGACGTTCAAGGATTGACGGCTCCGGGCTGGTCTGCGGCTCTGGCGGCTCGTCATTGAGGACCGGTTTTTCCTGCTGTGCGGTAACCGGTTCCGCTGTTGCCGGTGTCTGGCTGTCCGGTTCCGGCGACAACCCTGTCCCGGTTCCGGCGCGATCTTTCGGGATATTGTCAGATGAGGCCGGACGGACAGGGTCAACTGATGATGTCGGGCCTGGCGGCGCCATACGTACCGGCGCAGGAGCGACAGGTTCTGCGGTGACAGAAGAAACCGGCGCGGCCGTCACCCGGTCCGGTGGCGAATCGAATGAGAATACATTTGCCGAGGGGTCGGTCGGTACGCGGCGGCCATCAACAGAGGTGACAAAATCCGGAGCGGGCGGCCAGACCAGTGTCGACGGAAAGGCTGTATTCGGCTGTGCCGGCTTGCTGATCTGTTCTTCGCGGGCACCCTCATAGATGGCGACACCGTTCTCATCGGTGACGATCTTCGTGTCACGGACGGGCGGTGCGTTGCCGGTACGCGATTGTCCGGCCCGAAGCACCTTGACGGTCGGTGCGCGCAGCGGAACGGCGGATTCTTCAGCGGCCCGTTGCATGACACGGGACCGGTTCAGCAATTCAGCGATGGTCGTATAACGCAGAGAGACTGCCAGTCCGACCGGTGTCTGACCGTCTGCATTACGGGCATCAAGATCAGCCCCCAGGGCAATCTGGGTGCGCACCGCGGTAATGGAATTCTGCCGGATAGCCTCAAACAAGGCCCGAGTCGCCTGCACCTGAACTTTTTCAAGCGGGGTTTCAGCCCGGGCATCAGAATTGTTGAGAAGCAGAGGAGTGGATGAGATTGCAGCAAAAACAACAACATAGGCGGCAGCCGACAAAAGTGTCCGGCGCAGGCTTGGTTGTTTTTGCAGATATCTGTTCATAGCCAAGATAGTTAACGTAAAGAGAGCAGTAATTCTATACTCTATTCATAGGTTGAGGAAATAATGATCGGATCAGCCTTTCGATCAGCGGTAAGGGTCTGCCGCATCGCGCAGACCATCGCCAAAGAAATTGAAGGCCAGTACCGTGACGAACACCGGCACGACCGGTGCCATCAGCCAGGGATACAGCTCAACCGCGCTGATATTCTGTGCTTCAATCAGCAACACGCCCCAGCTTATCATCGGTGACTGCAGGCCGAGCCCCAGAAAGCTGAGAGCGGTTTCGCCGAAGATCATGGCGGGGATTGAAAGCGTCAGCGAAGCAATGAGATGACTGGCGAAATTCGGGATCAGGTGGCGGCCGATAATCCGTGTGGGAGAGGCCCCCATCAGGCGCGCCGCGACGGCAAAGTCCTCCTCACGCAGCGCCAGCAGCTTGGAGCGGACGGTTCGTGCAGCCCCGGGCCAGTCCAGCAATCCCAGAATAATGGTGACACCGAAATACTTCACCAATACTGGCCAGGTCGGTGGAATGGCCGCCGCCAGCGCCATCAGCAATGGCAGGGTAGGTATCGATTTGAAGATCTCGATCGACCGCTGCACGGTGGAATCCACCCAGCCGCCAAAATACCCGGCAACGCCGCCGATGGTGATACCCAGCGAGAAGCTGACAAGGATACCGATCAGCCCGACAGTCAGGGATATCCGGGTGCCGTAAATCAGCCGCGACAGCATGTCACGGCCCAGACGGTCCGTCCCCAGCAGGAACAACTGCCCGCCCCTGGCGGGGCAGACGAAATGGAAATCGAAGGTTCCGCCGAGCCAGAAATCATATTCATCACCGGCGCAGAAAAACCGCAGCGGCTGGACCTTTTTCGGATCCTCGACATAGGTTCGCTTCAGCGTCGTCATATCCAGGCTTTTCTTGTAGCCATAGACAAACGGGCCGATGAAGCGGCCTTCATGAAACAGGTGCAGCGACTGGGGCGGTGCATAGATATGCGAAATGACCCGCGTGTTCGGATTGTACGGGGCCAGGATTTCGCTGACCAGAATCGAACTGTACAGCAGCAACAGCAGCACGCCTGACCAGACAGCAATCCGGTGGCGTTTCAGCTTCCACCACATCAGTTTCCAGTGCGGTGCGAGATAATAGGCCTGTTGTTCGGCAGAGATTTCCTGCACCGACATCGGGTTGAACGGAGCGTCGCTGACCCAGTGTTCAAGCCGTCGTGTATGACGTTCCCTGCTCATCGCTGAAGTCCTCCGTCGAGGCGGATCCGGGGGTCAAGCCAGGCCAGCATGATGTCGGAGACGAACATGCCGACCACAACCAGTACCGACAGGAACATCAGAAACGACCCGGCAAGATACATATCCTGATTGAGCAGGGCATTCAGCAACAGCGGACCCGTGGTCGGGAGGCTGAGGATGATGCCGACGATGGCAGACCCGGAGACGATTTCAGGCAGCAGACTGCCGATATCGGCGATAAAGGGGTTAAGTGACATCCGGACCGGATATTTCAGCAACAGGCGGGTCCTGGGCAGCCCCTTGGCCCGTCCGGTGACGACATACTGCTTGCGCAGTTCGTCGAGCAGATTGGCCCGCAGCCGTCTTATCATGGCAGCGGTACCGGAGGTGCCGATCACAACGACCGGAATCCAGAGATGCTGGGCCACGGAAACCGCCTTGTCCCAGGACCATGGCTGATCTTCAAACCGGATATCCATCAGCCCGCCGATTTCCGCCCCGAACCACAATTTCGAATAATACATCAGCACGATCGCCAGCAGGAAATTCGGCACCGCATAACCGATATAACCGATCAGGCTGATGCCGTGATCTGTCCAGCTGTACTGATGGGTGGCGGAATAGATGCCGATGGGGAAAGAGACGAGATAGACAAACAGCACCGTGGTGAATTCCACCAGTACCGTATAGCCGAGCACGTTACTGACGACTTCGGAGACCGGCAGGTCAAACGAGAAGGAGTGGCCGAAATCACCGACCATCATGCCCCCCAGCCAGTGGATATACTGTACCAGAAACGGCTCGCCAAAGCCGTATTCCCGTTTCAGGAAGGCGATCTCCTCCAGTGGAACCTGCTCACCCCGGCTGCGATATTCCTCGACCAGCGTGGTCAGATAATCGCCGGGCGGCAACTGGATCACGACGAACACGATAAAGCTTATCGCGAGCAATGTCGGGATCATGATAAACAGTCGCCGGAGCAGGTAGGAGAACATCAGTGTGATCCAGCCCGCCGCTTACTGGTTTGACCAGAAGAAAGTATCCGGCCGGTAAATGCCGAACTGGGCCGTCGGTGCCCAAGCCCAAAGCCCCTCTTGGGGTACATTTTCCAGCCCCGCCTTGGTGACCACCGGCTGTACGGAGCAGCAGACGGTCCCGATGGTGTAGACCTGATCGGCATGAATTTTCAGCATTTCATGCCAGATCTCGCGGCGTGCTTCCGTCGTCGTGGTGGCAGTCCAGTCCTTGTAGAGTGCAGCCAGTTTCATGGCTTCCGGCATATCGACCGGTTCCCCGGACTTGCCGTAGGTTTCGACATACTGCCCCCATTTCGGCCATTGCAGATGCTGCTGACTGATCGGGGCAATTTCCGAGGGGCTGTCATCAGCGGTTGGCGCGCCATTATCGAGACCCGGCCAGACAGAGATCAGGGTTTCACCGGAGAAGATCCGGTTACGGAAAGTCTCACGCGGTGAATTTTTCACAAAAATACGGACACCGATCTCCAGCCAGCTGTCCTTGACCAGTTGCAGGGCATCGACCTGCTGGGGTCGTTCACCGGCTGTCTCGACGGTGATTTCGATGGCCCGGCCATCCGGCAGCAGACGCAGGCCGTCGTCATTGCGTTTGGTCAGGCCGATATCATCCAGCAATGCATTTGCAGCATCCGGATCGAAGGTGCTCCAGGCTTGCTGGTAGTCTTCCCGGAACAGTGGCGAGGAAGGCAGAACGGTATTGGCTGCGGGGATCGCGAGGCCGTAGAACAGCACCTCGTTCAGTTCATCCCGGTTGATTGCCATCGACAAAGCGCGCCGGAACCGGACATCCCGGAACAGCTTGCGATATTCTGCGTCACTGGTGTTCAGGTTCGGATAAAGCGCCATGACGGAGCCAAGGCCCAGCCGCCAGAGATTGACGTTATAGCCATAACGCTCTTCGTTCTGCTTCAGGAACGTGAAGTCGGCAAAGGCGAGACCACGGCCCTGAAGGTCGGTTTCGCCGGTGCCCGCCTTGATCGGCACCACCCCGCTGGCGGCAATCGACATGGATATTTCATCGATATAAGGCAGCTGGTGCCCGTCTGAATCGACCCGGTGGAAATAAGGATTGCGGGTGAAGCTGTAGCGATCTGCCGGGGCCTCGGTTGCAACGACCCATGGCTCCAGCGTTGGCAGCGCTGTATTGCTGTTATTGTACATATGGCCGATGCGGTTATGCAGCTGCGCCCAGTTCTTGCGGCGATGTTCTTCGACAAGTGCTGCCAGTGTTGCGGGGTCGGCATATTTCTCGTGGAACTGTTTCAGATAATGCGCCGGCCGATACAGATAGGTCGGGCGCGGCGCGGCCAGCTGCGACAGGAAATAAGGGTTGGGGCCGGCATATTCATACTGAACGGTGGTTTCATCGATCACCCGGAAGATCGGCGGCTGCTTGTTGAGCATCAGCTCTTCCGGCGGACCGACCGGCGAGAGCGCGACATTGTTGGCGACATCTTCCCAGTAATAGCGGAAATCCTCTGCGGTAAACGGATGTCCGTCAGACCACCGGTGGCCCTTGCGCAGATGCAGGGTGAAGATACGGGAGTCATCCACCTCGTAGCTTTCCAGAATATCGGGCTGCAGGTTGATATCAGCGTCATACCCGACCAGCCGGGAATAGCCGTAGACATTCATCAGGCGAATATCCTTCTCGCGCCCGACGAGAGTGCGAAGCACACCACCATATTTCCCCGGCTTTTTGCCCAGTGCTGCCAGGTCGGTGACATGCGGCATTTCCGGCAGTCGCTCAGAGACCGCCGGCAGCTTCCCGGCGGCTACCTGTGCGGCCAGATAAGGCGGCTCTTTCATGTCGGCAGCACCGGCCGCACTGGTCAGGATAACGGTGGCGGCAATCAGGGCACTGGTGAAGTTCATCGCGAGATCCTTTCGTGATCCTGTGGGGATGAGATGAAAAAAGGTGTCGTCATCAGGCGGCTCCTGCACGCAGCAGGGAGTCGTCGGCGCGGACGAAATGGCCGTTGCCAATATCCTGCAGGTCCAGCCGGGCGCCGGATGATGCGCCGAACGGCGCCGGCCAGTCTTCCGGACGTGACATCTTGCCATCCATCAGGCCCTGAAAATCGAGGGGCCGGGACGGGTCCGGGAAGGGGACGGCTTTCAGCAGTGCCTGAGTATAGGGATGGACAGGCCTGCGGAACAGTTCGTCCCCGGGGGCCATTTCAACCAGCCGCCCGGCGCACATCACCGCAATCCGGTCGGCGATATAATTCACGACAGCCAGATTGTGCGATACGAACAGCAGGGTCAGGCCAAGTTTTTCCTGCAGGTCTTTCAGCAGGTTGAGCACCTGCGCCTGCACGGAGACATCGAGTGCAGAGACCGGCTCATCACAGAGCAGCAGATCGGGCTTCAGGGCCAGGGCGCGGGCGATACCGATACGCTGGCGCTGGCCACCGGAGAAACTGTGCGGGTAGCGGTTGAGATGCCGGATATCCATCCCCACCAGCTTCATCAGCTCCTTCACCATCTCCTCACGGTACTGGTTGTCGCCAATATCATGGATGACGAGGGGTTCGGCGATCAGCTCCGAGACCGGCATGCGCGGGTTGAGGGAACCATAGGGGTCCTGAAAGATGAACTGTATCTTCCGGCGATAGGGAAACAGCTCCCGTTCGGTCAGTTTGCTGATATCGACCGGGCCTTCGGGGCCGGTGAACATCACTTCGCCCCGGTCTGCATGGATGGCACTCATGATAATCTTGCTGAGTGTCGTCTTGCCGCAGCCGCTTTCACCAACCAGCCCCAGACATTCGCCTTTCCGGACATGCAGGCTGACATCGTCCAGCGCCACGACTTCATTCTGTTTGCCGCCAAACAGGCCGGTCTTTCGGATGCTGAAGGTCTTCGTCACATGCCGGACATCCAGCAAGGTCGTGCCGCTGGCAATGGCGGGGGTTGTTTCATCTGTCCGGTAGTCATCAAGCAGATGACCGGTTTGACTCTCGATTTCCCGGATCGGGGTCAGGCGTTCACCGTCTGCCATGTCGAAATGCGGGACGGCGCGCAGCAGGGCGCGCAGATATTCATGCTGCGGGTTCTCGAAAATTTCATCGATGGGGCCGCGCTCCATCACCTCGCCGTGGTAGATCACGACGACCTCGTCAGCGATATTGGCAACAACCCCGAGGTCGTGGGTAATCATCAGGATCGACATGCCGAGTTCGTCCTGCAGATCCCGCATCTGTTTCAGAATCTGGGCCTGAATGGTGACATCCAGGGCGGTTGTCGGCTCATCGGCAATCAGCAGCGCCGGGCGGCAGACAAGTGCCATGGCAATCATGGCCCGCTGACGCAGTCCGCCGGATAATTCAAAGGGATAGGTCTTGAGGGCGCGACCGGGATCGGGGAATCCGACGAGATCAAGCATTTCGCGTGACAGATCGGTCGCAACGGATGCCGGGACATCGCGATGCAGCCGCACGGCTTCGGTGATCTGGTCGCCAATCGTGTGCAGCGGGGACAGGGAGCTCATGGGCTCCTGAAAGATCATCGAAATCCGTCCGCCGCGAATCTGCCGGATCTCACGCGAATCCCGGTGCAGAGCGGCAATATCAATGATCTCGCCGGCTTTCTCCGGGTCACGGAATTCAATTGACCCGTCGCTGATGTCGGCAATCTCCGGCAGAATGCCAAGGATTGCCTGGCTGATTACCGACTTGCCGGAACCGGATTCTCCAACCAGCGCCACGGTGGATCTTTCGGGAATCGAGAAAGAAACACCTCTGACAGCCTCCAGCGTTCCGGCTTCCAGCTGGAAGCGGACATGCAGGTTCTCGACTGACAGAATGTTGCTCACTCCGTCGCTTCCCCCGGTTCTTCGTTTGCAAGTTCGAGCAAGTCTATCCCCATCAACGCAAAATTTGCCCGGGTTGTTTCATCCATCGCCGCGCTGGCCTGAACGGCGGCCGTTCCCAGTTTGTTTATGATGCTCTGGAAATCGGTCAGGATGGAGTCCATTTCGATGGTCCGTCCCCGCGCCCCGGTTATCTTCAGTTGCATCCAGCCTTCGGTACGGTCCCGCTTGGTCGAGTAATAACGCATTTTTACCCTGCTGATATCGGGCCAGGCGATCTGTTTGGTCATGATACCGGAGCTGGTCAGCCCCAGATCATCCATTTTGATCCGGGTATAATGGCGCAAGGCGGTCCGGATGATGAAACCGGCAAACAGCAGCACCAGAAAGCCAAGTATCCAGCCGGCAATCGGCATTGAACCGGTGAGGACAATCGGGGTCGCACAGATCACCACACCGATCACGCCACGAATATAATCGCCGATCAGTTCTTTCGATGGATAGTAATGCATCGTCGAAGTCACGTTATCCAAGCAAACACCTCTGTACCGCTTTTGCAAATGAGCGCCGGGTTGTGGCGGGCGAAGGCCGCGAAGGCATTAAGGAAGTCCCATGCCGCCGGGTCGTGGACCAGATGGTGGGTCAGCAGGCCAATCGGAGCGGTTATCTCCACCTTGCCCTCGCGCCGCTGCCGGAGGGCTGTGGCAAATAACCGGTCGACGGCGGTTGCGCCGGTAAAGCCCCGGCTGCCCTTCCAGTCGATGATATCGAGATGGGTATGACGACCGGTGATGACATCTGTAACCGAAGCCGGCTTGTCGCCATAGAGGCTGAGGCCTGTCAGGCCCGCCTCGTCCAGCCGGGTGGCAATGATGCTGCCAATCCGGTTCCAGGGCGGGGCCAGTGCGGGCACAAACCGGTCCGCAAATGCGTCCGATAAAATCTTCCGGCCCGCCGTCAGTTCAGTGAGAACCTCAACAGGATTGCGGTTGTCGCCCAGTTCGCATTTCTTCTGATCTGCCGGGGAATGATTCAGATGGCGATAGCCATGCTGCATGACTGACAGGTCCGGGCAGTCCTCTGTCGCGGATACCAGATTATTCTCCAGCCCGTGAGGAATGACAGCCAGCGTCAGGGGAAACCGGTTGCGGGCTGAAATCTCCAGCATCTGCCGAAGTGCAGGGCTGTCGGCCATAGCGTCGTCATCGCGCCACCAGAGCGTGGCCTGTCGTTCCTGTCGACGCCACCATTCCAGTTCGTTCAGGGTTTCCGGCAGAAGGGGTTGCAGATTCTGCTCCGCTGCTTGCAACGCCGACATTTGTTCCCTGATCGCCCCTTGGTTTCCGGTCAGACCCCCTGACCCCGGTCACTATAGGCATGGGAAACCGCAGCGTCGATTCATTCGCGGGTTTGCGTCGCCAGCTGATGCAGGATTGCGGCAGACTGTTCAGCCCCCCGGAACCAGGCGGTGTTGTGGTTCTGTCGGGGCAGGTCAAGGGTCCGGTCCACGGCGGCGGCCAGCGAGAGGCTGTTAATCATCGCCAGGTCGTGGGTAATGGCGTGGCCTGCTTCAGCCAGGGCCCGTGCCCGGTCGGTCTGTTCCGTTTCGGTTGCGGTGGCGAACGGGACCAGCAGCATGGGGATGCCGGCGACCAGTCCGTCGATGACGGTATTGTAGCCTGCCAGCGAGACAGAGGCCCGGGCACGGCTCAGCAGGTCATGAAAATCAGCCCGGGTCCGCTCCACAATAACGCCGTCTTCTGCGTCCTGAATCAGGGATCGGAAGTCCGCTTCGCTGACGCCCTGTCCGACCAGTATCCGCCAGATATTCCTGTTTGCCTGTTGCGAATGCCGCCGGGCCGCCAGTGCCGCCCGGAACAGCGGCAGGGCAACATCGCTGCCACCGCCGGAGACAAGTATGTCACCGGAAGGCTCGCGACTGGTGCCCGGATTGCCGGGGGGGAGTGGTCGTTCAGCGACATATCCGGTTTTATGTAGTCTGCCTGCGATCTGCCCGCTGAACGGAAAGCTGTTGTCGAACCCGGTGAATGTATCCGGTTCATGCACCAGAACGGCAGCGAAATAGTGTTCGATCAGATCTGCAGCGTGAGCATATTTCGCCGGGTCAGGCTTGCGCACCAGTATATCCCGGACCGAAGCGACATTGACGCCGGTTTGCAGAACCTGTTCCAGAACGGGTCGCAGTTCATGGCGAAACGCCCGCCGTCCGAAGGGATAGGTTTCTGTCACGAAGACAGCGGGCCGGATATCAGTGACCAGTTGTGTCAGCCGTGACTGCCGGGCCGCCCAGAAGGCCGGGCTGACCGGCTGGCCCTGATCGTCGATCAGGGCAGAAAAACTGTCGTCGGGACTGCGACAGGGCGGTAGCTGGTGGAATCTGCATCCCGCAAGATCGAGATGCGGCACCGGCATGCCACCGGAGACATAGTGAACCTCAAGTCCGGCGGCGGCACAGGCCCGGGCGATGGCGGCGCTGCGGCGCTGGTGGCCGATCCCGAGCAGATGCTGCACCCAGAACAGCACCGGGCCGGTCATTGCAGGCTCTCAAGCGGTGCGTTCAGCCGGTCGATTGCGGGAAGGCCCCCTTCGCTCAGCGTGAAACAGTGCAGTTGCGTCCAGTCCGGCTTGTCCGGTGCATCGGCGGTCATGTCCCATCCGGTCGAGAGGGCATAGAAGGCGCGGATGACCCCTTTATGGGTGACGGCAACCATATCCCGGTCCGATTTTGCGGCGAAGGACAGCCAGTCGCTCAGGCGTTTCTGGACATCACGGGGGGATTCACCCCCGGGTGGGCGAAAATCAAGCCCGCGGGCTTCATTGGCAGCGAGGTTTTCACCGGTTTCCCGGCGGAGGTCTGCTAGTCTGCGGCCCTCATACTCACCCCAGTCCATTTCAATCAGAGCCGGCTCCGGTTGCGGGTCAGCCCCGAAAGTCAGCCGGGCCGTTTCAAGGCAGCGTTTCAGCGGGCTGGACAGTAACTGCCATTGCTCGGGGTTGAGGGAGATTGTCGCGGTTGGTTGGGACTGTACGGATAATGGCTGGTCCCGCCGCCCCTGCAGACGCTTTTCCCGATTCCAGTCGGTGGGCAGATGGCGCAGCAGGCAGAGCCGCCTCACGCTTCCTCTCCGACCACATCTTTCAGCAGCCGGTCTATGGTCCGCGAGGCAAGGGAGATGTCGGTGACCGATCGCTGGGCGGCGGCGGCCAGTGAGTCCCTGCGGGCGGCGTCAGAAATCA